>Ga0310695_10000234_pt1 | contig 147360 bp, 127 predicted proteins | sample RumenRJG_04DNA_FD_203882 | JGI IMG/M metagenome (GOLD analysis project Ga0310695, IMG submission 203882) | Bovine rumen microbial communities from Lethbridge, Alberta, Canada - RJG_04 (v2) (version 2) | ecosystem: Host-associated > Mammals > Digestive system > Stomach > Rumen | place: Canada...
TGAGATGCTCCCGCTGACCGTTAAGGTGCGAAAGCGGATGCAAAAGTACGCACTTCCTGCCAAACGGCAAAATATTATGGCAGAAAACTTCGGATTTTAACAGTGTTTTAACATTTCAGGGGCGAAAGGGGGGCTTTTCGGGGCTTTTAAGGAGTCTTTCCGTTTGCTTTAGGCAAGGAAAGGAAAGGGAAGGAAAGGATGCAAAGGGCGGGGGCGGACGGGCACATGTGAAAAAAAAGGAGGCCGCGGAAGAGGGCTGGCATTTATGCATGCATCAGGGACGGGGATGCTGACGCATGCGATGCTTCAAGTACGGAGACGATATTATGCACGGCATGAAGGATAAGGATTGAAAGAGAGAGGCTGCATGATATATGGCAGGGAAATGGGGCGACCGTATTGGATTGAATATATATTATATATAATAAGGTAATAAAATAAGAAAACAAAATATATAATAAAATATATAATAAGGAGATAAAAGAAAATACATGTAGAAATATTTTTAAGGAAAGTAATATAATAAAAAGGCAATTGTTATTCCAAAATTTTGTTAATCGAGAAAAAATAGGTAATTTTGCAAGCAATTTGAAATAAAAACAGAAACAAAATATTATCAAAATGGGAAATAGCGGAAATAAGAGTATTTTTAATATCTGGCATTTAGTTGCATTGGTTATCGTCATAATATGGGGATGTACACTTGTAAGTACTAAGGTTTTGATACAAGCAGGAATGAGCGAGTTAGAGATATTCGTGTTTCGTGCATTCATTGCCTATGTAGCCATTCTCTTTATCAGTCCGCGCAAGCTATGGGCAGATTCTTTTAAAGACGAGCTGATGATGGTGCTACTTGGTATTACAGGAGGTTCGCTATACTTTATTTCCGAGAATATGGCAGTAAACTATACTTATGTAAACAATGTAGGTTTCATCGCCAGCATCTCCCCTATTGTAACTACAGCCTTAGTATTGCTGACATATAAAGGCATCCCAATCCGCAAGATTCTCTTTGTAGGTTCAGCCATAGCTGTCCTCGGTGTAGCCGTAGTTGTATTAAAAGGTCATGTTGAGTTGCATCCCAAAGGTGATATGCTTGCAATATTGACTATGATATCATTTGGTGTATACGGTTATTTCCTCAAACAAATGGGCAATCGTTACGACTCAGTTTTCATAACGAGAAAAATGTTTGTATATGGACTCCTTACTGCCCTACCACTATTTATTATATATCCATGGCAGTTCCCATTAGAGAATCTTCTTGACATGAAGGTATTGCTCAACCTGTTGTTCCTTGCACTTATAGCTTCATTCGGATGCTTCCTTATGTGGACATTTGTTGTAAACAAGCTTGGAGCAGTAACATCAAACAACTACATCTACCTTGTTCCATTCTCAACAGTAATATTCAGTGCCTTAGTTCTTGATGAGCACATGACTACAATGTCATGGATAGGATGTGCGCTTATCATGCTTGGTGTCTATATGGCTAATATTGGCAGCAGGGATTGATATGAGTTATAAGTTATGATATGAGTTATAAGCCATGAGTGGTGAGTCTCGAAAGGCTTCTGTCAAAGTTAGAGTTAAATAAAGATACCATCAACAATAAAACACAAAAAAGTCCTGATACCACTACCCTATTGGTGTCAGGACTTTTTCTTTTTTACTCCAAAAGATCCAAAAGATAAAAGATATTATAATATTCTACGTTAGCAGAGTTGCCATAATGGTAAGGGGCAATACGCAATATATTATCGTATGTAAAGGGCAAATACAATACTAACAATAGCAATTACAGCAATCAATTCAAATATTATTTTTTCATTATAACCTTAACTTTAAAGTTAAGGTTAACGTTCTCATAATTAACTAATAACATAGAAAAAAGTGGTTTGGTTTGGAGGTTTGGCTAAAGTATAGTAATTTTGCAACCGTTAATCAGAAAAACATATAAATGAGGGATAATAAACGAATAGGATATGTAGACGCGATAAGGGGACTGACAATGCTGCTCGTGGTCTACTGTCATGTAGAGTACTACTGCTATGACATCAGCTTTGTACACACTATCTGTGGAATGCTGTTTGTTCATTTCCGTATGCCTATGTTCTTCTTCATCAGTGGTTTCATTGCTTATAAGGCAGTGGAATGGACTAGCGAGCACTATGGCAAGATGATGAAGAAGAAAGCCATTGTGCAGATTATTCCGACTGTATTCTTTTTCTATCTGCTGAACTGTGCTTGCAAGGGTAAGCCTTTAGACACGTTCTTTGTGAAAGGTCCTGGTGGCTACTGGTTTACGCTCGTGCTGTTCTATATGTTTACGATATACTACACTACGATGTATGCCACCAAACGCTGTAAGGGATATGTGTCTGACATTGCGCTTGTAGTGATTGCAATAGGCGGGGCTGTTGCCTACGGCATTGGTGTGCGTCAAGGCGACCCTACACTTGGCATCCATCCCCTGTTATGCTTCGACCAGCTGTCGCGCTATTTCGAGTTTTTCGCAGCGGGCATTCTGTGCAGAAAATACTTCAACAGCTTTGAGCGCATTATCAGCCACGATGTAACGAAGACCATCCTGCTGCTGGGATTTGTTGGTTGCAGCATAATAGCATGGCATCACCACTTAGACAAGAAGTCGCTTATGATAATGCTCAACTATGAGTATCTTGTACGCTATATGGGATTGTTTCTTGTGTTCATGCTGTTCCACCACTATCGCTTATATTTTGACAGCGAACACTGGCTGGCAGAAACGATGCGACTTGTAGGCAGGCATACGCTCGACATCTATGTGCTGCACTATTTCCTGTTGCCAAAGATGCCGATGCTGCGCAGTTGGGCTTTCCACAACGACATGGTTATTCTGGAAATGACAGTAACGATATTGCTGTCCATACTTATCATAGCCCTATGTCTGCTGCTAAGCAGAATAATACGTTCAAGTAACTTCCTCGGACATTATCTGCTGGGCGCGAAAATAAGGAAGAAACTTTAACGGGAACGTTAACTTTAACTATGCACTATTCTGGATTAATGATTAAAGAATAAAGATTAATGATAAAGTTAATGTTTCCGTTCACGTTAAAGTTCTTACAATCTGAAACCAGTTTTCGGTTTTTTGCCTTTGCAGAGAGGAAAACGTGCAATTTTCGGAGCCGAGTTGGGTAAAAAATTGATTAACTAACCTCGCAAATAACTTAAAATTTTACGACCGAGAAAAAAGAAGTTGCAAAATATGCGAGTATTTGGCAACTTTTCGCTGTTTTTAGTAAATCGTTCAATATCAAGACATTATACGTTTCGTCGTGAAATGCATAAGTGTTAAAAAAGTCAAAGGGCATCTTTCGCAGTGTGAAAGGGCACCTTTGGCACTGCAATATGCCACATATCGCACTGCGATATGCCACGTTTCGCATCGCGAAAGGACACCTTTCACTTTTTCGTTCCGCACGCTTGTTCACATAGTTTAAGTCGATTGATTAACAAATAAACGCTTTTTAGCATTTCACTGCGTGCCAATCGGAAAATCCTTCTCTAGAATGAAAATTACGTTTGTCAAGATTTTTTACTTTTTTCGTCAAAAAATCGGGCTGATTTTTGAAGTTTCAGTTTGTAAGCAGTAATTGCTCTCCTAAGTTTAGGGGAGCTGTCACGAAGTGACTGAGGAGTGTGTTTACACGATGCAACGGCATCGTGGATGATGAAGGATGAAAGATTAATGATTAAGGAATAAGGATTAATGATCAGTCAAAGTCCTCATAACTCAACACTCATAACTAGTTAACGTTATCGTTATCGTTCCCGTTAAGGTTCTCACAACTCATAAATCGATAATCCGAGCTTACTTGATTCTCACGAAATAGACAATGGTTTGGACTATGCCTCGCATGGCGAGGAAAAGGAGGAAGGATAACCACAAGGCATGGTTGCCCCAGAGAGGATGGAGAAAACAATCGACTGTGAAGAATATTGCTGCGGAAACAATAGCAGACAGCAACATGCCGCGTGTGGCAGTGATTCCAATAAACAAACCGTCCCAAACAAATGCGGCAACACCAGCTACGGGTATGAGCCATGTCCAAGCCATGTATTCTTCAGAGGCTATACGAACAGCCATGTCGCTTGTTAACAATGAAACTAAGGACTGGCCGAGAAGAATATAAGCTACGGTGAAAAACAATGTCATGAGAAATCCCCATGCAAAAAGATTCTTTACAGTCTGACAGAACGCTGGTTTATCGCCTGCCCCCCAGTATTTTCCTCCAAGAGCCTCGCCTGCAAAAGCAAAGCCATCGAGAATGAAGGAAAAGATGATGTAGAACTCCATCAGGAGTGTGTTAACTGCTAAGACGAGTGAACCGCTTCTTGCTCCAATAGAAAGAAAATATAGATTAACTGCAACAAGGCAGAGTGTACGAAGAAATATGTCGCGATTCACTTTTAGCATCGTCATCCAGTTACTTCTATGAGGACTGGCGTCTGCCAACTGTTTATTCTTCCTGAAACATTCCCGCAAAGGTTGCAGGCTGTTCTTTTTCCATGTCTTTCGCAGAAAACAGACCGCAGCAAAAAGTCCTACATACTGAGCAATTAGCGTGCCGAGAGCAACGCCTTCTAGCTGCATGCCGAAAACAAAAACAAGAACAAGGCTGGCGCAGATATTTGTTATGTTCTGAAAGATAGCAACAAACATAGGCGTGCGCGTGTTCTGCATTCCGATGAACCAGCCCATCACTCCATTACTTACGAGTACGGCAGGTGCTCCCCAAATACATATATTATAATAGGTATGCACAAGTGGAACAACATCAGCATCGGGACTGACTGTAAGCATGGCAAGCATCAACAATGGCGACTGGAAAACAAGCATGAAGGCAGCAACGGCAAGCCCCATAACAACTGTGCGACTAAGCAGCATAGCTATCTCCTGTTTGTCGCCTGCTCCAAGTGCCTGAGCCGTAAGTCCGCTCGTTCCCATTCGAAGAAAGCCGAAAACCCAATAGACAAGATTGAAAAGCATGCTTCCTACGGCTATGGCACTGATGGATCGTGCATCGCCAATGTGTCCTACAATAGCCAAATCGACAAGTCCCAACAACGGAACTGTGATGTTGCTGACAATAGAAGGCAGCGCAAGTTTAATTATAGGAGAATTGAGAGCGAATATTCTTTCCTTCATCAGTTTTATGTTCTATCAGTTTTTGCAATCGCTTTTTCAGATTCTTATACCAAACACAAGGCGTGTTCTCCACTTTGTATTAATCAACTGAAGATTGTCTCTACGCCCTACAACAGAGGTATTGACTACCGCAGTGAACCCTGCAAAATAGCGCTTGAAATAATGAATTACTGCAACATGACCAGTAGTTATAACACTTGGAAAATAATATGGCATCTTCTTCCTTACTCCATCTTCAGTAATGTTGCTGCGGTTAATAATTACTATCGTAGGAAGACTTGACACATGAACAAGCCAGTTATGCGGCAAAACAAAGTTGTGGCCATAGCCTGCTCCAAGTCCGAAATGACCCATATAAATGCGCATAGGCGGCAACCCTAATTCCTCACTGCCGTCATGCTTTGTACGCATAGCCAAGAAAGAAAGCCCAAGCAGGAAACTGCCAGCAGAACGTTTTTGGTCGAAAGACTGACTGAATGCTGCGGAATATGAAAACCGCTTATAATTAAAAGCATAGTAGGCATTGGCAGAGAACATGGTCTGATTGACTATTCCCCGTTCAATATCAAACTTACTATCGCCTATCTTTGCTTCTCCGCTGAAGCTATTGGCACGAAGGAAAGTCAGGTCAAAGCCATATTTCTGCGCATAGGAATTAATATTAAGCTCAAAATCGGATTTTTTCTTAAATAGCTTAGCGGGATTCATGCCAAATCCAACAGAAATGCCACGATAGGAAACTCCAAATGAGACCGTAGACTTAACCTCGGTGTTGAGGTTTATAGTGCTACGCACCCCGTCTCTTTGCTCTCGCGAACCGATGTGTGCACCTGCAAGATTAAGACGAACCTTAAAAGTCCACCGTGCAGCAGGTTTGCTAATATAGCGTGTGTCGAAATTGTATTTAGACTGGCGTATGTCTATAATACTGTCGATGCGCTCACCTACCCTTCGCTCCTTTACGATACTGTCGGCTACGAGATAGAGGCTGTCGGCTTTGTGCTTGTGAAGCTCTACCCTCTGCTTAAAACGCTGTTTCCACTTCTTTGGTTGCTGGGCTTGCAGGCTGTTAAAGCAAAAGGAGAAGACCAGCAGACAAAGAAGCTGAAAAAGAGAATTTTCTTTTACTACACTCTTATTCATTTATGAAAATACAAATTGAAGTTTCGGAAGTCTTCACACTCAGAGATTTCAAAGTCTAAAGGTCGCCTTGCTCTTTGATATTAAGCTGAAAATGCAGTTATAAAACTTGTTTAACCTTATAATCACACAACCTTGAATGTTGAGAAAGAAAAGCTTTCGAAACTTAAAATACAAATTCTACAAAGTTATCATCGCGCCATCTGATAGATCTTAACCATATCAGACTCGTCTAACTGGCGGATGTTGCCAATCTTAATCTTTCCCTGCTTAGAGCAATTGTGAGCAAGAGTAGCAATCTCTTCGTCGGCGATATCGCGGTTGAGCAGTTGCTTCAAGTTTATTGGCATACCTATAGAACAGAAGAACTTCTCTACACGCTCTATTCCAAGCATTGCAGTATGACAGACATCGCTGAAATCGTTTTCAACTCCCATCACATTGACAGCAAAGCGAGCAAAACGAGACTCATTGCCAGGCAACACATAACGAGCCCACGAGCCCCAAAGAGCAGCAAGACCTGCTCCATGAGTTACGTCGAACATGGCACTGAGTTCATGCTCAAGCTTGTGAACAGCAAAGTCTTTGCAAGACCCACACTCCATAAGGTCGTTGTGAGAAAGACTTCCAGCCCACATAATCTGAGCACGGTTGCGATAGTCTTCGGGATTTTTCAGAACTTCAACAACACTATCTTTTACTGTTCGCAGCAGAGCTTCTGCCATAGCATCAGTAAGAGTCATGTCCTGATACTGAGTGAAATAGCGCTCCATAGTATGCATCATTATATCTGTTGCGCCAGCAGCTATCTGATACTCTGGCAACGTGAATGTCCGTTCAGGGTTCATCACACAGAAACGGCAACGACAAATATCGGTATTTATTCCGAGTTTCTGCCCTGTAACTTCATTTGAAATAACGCAACTACTACTCATTTCAGAACCAGCAGCAGGGATTGTAAGCACAGCGCCAATAGGCAGGCATGATGCAGGAACAGCCTTGCCCATCCAGAAATCCCAGACATCTCCATCGTAGCCCACACCATAGCCAATGGCCTTAGCAGAGTCGATAACACTGCCACCACCTATTGCCAAGATGAAGTCAACACTTTCGCGACGGCACAGTTCAATACCTTTTCTAACTAACGAAAGGCGGGGATTAGGTACTACTCCTCCTAACTCACAACAATCTATTCCTGCATCTGCAAGCTGATTCTTAACCTTGTCGAGCAATCCAGAGCGTTTGGCACTCTGTCCGCCATAGTGAATAAGTATCTTTTTACCGTTATGTTTTTTTACTAAACCTGCTATTTGTTCTTCTGACTCTCGTCCGAAAACTATTTCGGTGGGAGCATAAAAATGAAAGTCTTTCATAATCTATAGTTTTACGTTATGGTTGCAAAGTTACTTATTTTTAATGAATAAAACTGCTATTGGCAAACATTTTACGAGCGAAATGACGAATAACGGAAATAATTCTCTATGAATTATTAGGCAAAATTTAGAAAAGATTGTATTTTTGTAGCAATAAAACAACTAAGAACACATAATAAAAACATTTGAACGATGAACATTGGAGATAAATGTCCTGAGATATTAGGACTTGACCAAAATGGCAAAGAACTTCGCCTTAGCGATTTCAGCGGTAAGAAACTTGTGCTATATTTCTACCCAAAAGACATGACACCAGGATGTACCAACGAGGCTTGCAACCTGCGCGACAATTATGAGAGATTTCTATCTATGGGATATGCAGTTGTAGGTGTCAGCGTAGACGATGAAAAGAAACATCAGCGCTTCATCGAAAAACACGAACTGCCATTCCCGCTAATTGCAGACACTGACCATAAATTAGTTGAGGCATTTGGTGTCTGGGCAGAGAAAAAGATGGCAGGAAGAACCTATATGGGAATACTTCGCACAACATTCATTATATCAGAAGAAGGTGTTGTTGAACGAATTATAGGTCCAAAGGAAGTGAAAGTGAAAGAACATGCTAAGCAGATATTAGGAGAATAATATTAGAAATAAAAAAACACCGATTGCAATTTGCAATCGGTGTTTTTTTTATTATGATAAGGAATTAGATCTTTTCGATAATCTTAGAACCTTCTTCAACAGCTTGCATATTCAGTGGAATCAGCTTGTGGTGACGCTCTGGCAGAGTCTTGTAGAGAGCTTTCTCAAGACCATTGAGAGTCACAACAGGGCAAACCTTAAGCAGACCACCCAATACAATCATGTTGAATACCTTTGAGTTCTTCAACTCAGCAGCCTTACCTACAGCATCGATACGATATACTTCGATGTCCTTACGAGTAGGAGGGTTGATTACTCCGAAACCATCGTAAATGAGAATGCCGCCTGGTTTGAGTTTTGGTTCAAACTTATCGAGTGAAGGCTGGTTCAACACGATAGCTACATCATACTTACTAAGGATTGGAGAAGACACGCGATCATCGCTTACAATAACTGTAACGTTACATGTACCACCACGCTGTTCTGGTCCGTAAGCAGGCATCCATGTCACTTCTTTGTCTTCCATCAGTCCCGAATAGGCAAGGATCTTACCCATAGAGAGTACACCCTGACCACCGAAACCTGAAATTATTATTTCTTTTTGCATTGTATTACTCTTTAATTTGTTATTCTTTGGTAGTATCCTTCAAATCTCCCTTCTCATAGAAGGCAAACATGTTTTCCTTCATCCATTCGTTAGCCTTTGCAGGAGTCAACTTCCAACCACTGTTACATGTGCTGACAACTTCAACAAGGCTTGAACCCTTACCAGCCATAGAAGCTTCGAAAGCCTTACGGATGGCAGCCTTTGTCTTGCGGATTGAACCTACGCTTTCAACACTCTGACGAGTAACGTAGCATGTTCCCTGCATCTGAGCAGCCATTTCAGTAATCTTCAGTGGGTATCCGTGAAGGTCTGGCTGACGGCCATAAGGACATGTTGCAGTCTTCTGACCTAACAAAGTTGTAGGAGCCATCTGTCCACCAGTCATACCATAGATAGCATTGTTGATGAAGATAATAACGATGTTCTCACCACGATTAAGTGCGTGAACAGTCTCAGCAGTACCAATACAAGCCAAGTCACCATCACCCTGATATGTGAAAACCAGACGGTCTGGCCACAAACGCTTGATAGCTGTAGCAACTGCTGGTGCACGTCCGTGAGCAGCTTCTTGCCAGTCAATGTCGATATAACGATAAGCAAATACAGAGCAACCTACAGGTGAAACACCTACAGCCTTGTCTGCCATGCCCATTTCTTCGATTACTTCTGCAACTAACTTATGTACTACACCGTGTGAACAACCTGGGCAATAGTGCATTGGGGTGTCGTTCATCAATGTAGGCTTCTTATACACCAGATTCTCAGGTGCTATAATCTTATTCTCTTCCATCTTATTTCACCAATTTTGTTTTCAAAGCGTTAACAATTTCCTCTGGTTCTGGAACCATACCACCCAGACGTCCGAAGTGCTCTACAGGTACTTCACCATTGATAGCGAGGCGAACATCCTCAACCATCTGACCTGCATTAATTTCAACAACGAGAACACCTTTCTTTCCACGTGCCATTTCTGCGATCTGCTTTGTTGGGAAAGGCCAAACAGTAATAGGACGGAACAGACCAACTTTGAGTCCTTGCTCACGTGCTAATTCGATTGCTTTCTCAGAAATACGAGATGCACTACCGAAAGAAACGATAATATAATCAGCGTCTTCACAGTTCTGAGTATCAAATCTTACTTCGTTCTCACGAATTGTCTGATACTTCTTCTGAAGATGAATATTGCGCTCTTCCATTACTTCTGACTTCAATTCGAGAGAAGTGATGATGTTAGGCTTACGGTCTGGAGTACGTCCAAATGTAGCCCATGGGCACTCTTTCTTGATTTCTTCTTCTGTACGACGTGGCTTTTGTGGTGGGAGGACAACCTTCTCCATCATCTGACCGATAACACCATCAGACAAAATCATTGCTGGGTTACGATACTTGAATGCCAATTCAAAAGCTAAGTCCATGAAGTCTGCCATTTCCTGAACAGAGTTAGGGCAAAGTGTGATTACATAGTAGTCACCATTACCACCACCGCGTGTTGCCTGGAAATAGTCACCCTGTGAAGGCTGGATAGTACCGAGACCAGGACCTCCACGCTGAACGTTTACGAAAACACCAGGAAGTTCAGCACCTGCCATATAGGCAATACCTTCTTGCATAAGTGCGATACCTGGACTTGAAGATGACGTGAACGCACGCTTACCTGCACCAGCTGCACCGTAAATCATATTGATTGACGCTGTTTCGCTTTCTGCTTGCAGTACAACCATACCTGTAGTTTCCCAAGGCTTTAGTTCAGCGAGAGTTTCAAGTACTTCACTTTGTGGAGTGATAGGATATCCGAAATATCCATCGCAACCACATCTAATGGCAGCGTGAGCTATCGCTTCGTTGCCTTTCATCAATTTTACTTCTTGTTCTGCCATTGCGTTTACTCCTCCATTTTTTTACGATAAACAGTAATACAGCCATCTGGGCAAACTACTGCACACGATGAACAGCCCACACAGTTATCCTGATGAACAGGTTCAACGTATGGGTAACCAGAAACATTAACTTTTTTTGCAGCCAATTCGATAACGTCTTGCGGGCAGGCTATCACGCAGAGTGAACAACCTTTGCAGCGTTCTGTGTTGACCACAATTGCTCCTTTGATTTTACTCATAATATTTTTTGTTTAAGATAACGCAGTTGACGCATGCGTTGTTCGCTTGATACGCACACGCTTTTCTGTTTTTTTTATTATTATATATTTGTTTATTTCTTCTTATACTATCTATATATGGCCTACTTGAAAGTGAATACTATATCATTATGGATTATACATCTGCTTACAATAATAATTGAGAATGTTTTCAACAATCTCTTTTGCAACAACCGCAGGACTATCTGGGTCGAGTTCTATGGCTTCCATATAGTTGTTAAGAGCCTGCCTATAGTCGCCTTTAGCACGGAATTCGTTTCCTAGATTGTAATATTCTTCTGCTGTCATAATATATAATTTTATTATTGTACGCGCGTACATTCTTATTTATAATACTCCTTCTTGCCTGCTGCCAATGTATTCTTCATCAGTGAGCAAATTGTCATAGGACCTACACCGCCAGGAACAGGTGTGATATAAGAGCACTTTGGTGCAACTTCATCAAACTTAACATCTCCGCAAAGGCGGTAGCCAGTAGGACGAGTCTCGTCAACGACTCTTGTTGTGCCAACGTCAATGACAACAGCACCTTCCTTAACCATGTCGGCTGTAACAAACTCTGGTTGTCCTATTGCAGCAATGATAATATCAGCCTCTTGACATTCCTTTTTCAGAGTTGTTGAGCGGCTATGACATACAGTCACAGTAGCATTACCATACTGTTTCTGCATCATGAGCTGAGCCATTGGTTTTCCCACAATATTAGAGCGTCCGAGAATTACACATTTCTTTCCCGCAGTATCTATATTATATCGCTGCAACAATGTAAGAATGCCAAGCGGAGTTGCAGAAATGAAGCAAGGCAGACCGATTGCCATTCGTCCTACATTTATGGGATGGAATCCGTCAACATCCTTACGGTAGTCAATTGCCATAATAATTTTCTGCTCGTCAATATGCTTTGGCAGCGGTAACTGCACGATATATCCATCAACATCATCGTCTTCATTCAACTGCTTAACGCAAGCCAGAAGTTCTTCCTCAGTTACATCTTCGTCAAAACGGATGAGTGTTGACTTGAAGCCACATGCCTCACAAGCCAAGACCTTGTTCTTCATATAAGTTTCAGAACCACCGTCATGTCCTACAAGTATTGCAGAAAGATGTGGCTGTTTGCCACCTGCCTCAACAATCTGCTTTACTTCTTCGGCTATTTCTGCCTTAATAATCTTTGCTGTTGCTTTTCCGTCTATTAACTGCATAACATCCTTTATTTTAGAATTAGGCAATAAATGCTCTTTTATAACAGAGTTACAAATCCTATGCCTAACCTTTTTATATTTTCATTCTTATTTCTAAGTATTATTTCATCTTTGGCATTCCTGGAATGTTTGGCATGCCGCCTCTCATGCCCATCATGTTCTTCATCATTCCCATTCGAGAACCGCCAGTAACCATCTTCATCATCTTACGAGTCTGGTCAAACTGCTTTATGAGTCGGTTCACCTCTTCGAGTTTTGTTCCTGAGCCACGTGCAATGCGTTGCTTTCTGCTCATATTCAAAATCTCTGGATGAGAACGTTCTTTTGGAGTCATGCTCTGAATGATTGCCTCAATACCCTTGAAAGCATTGTCGTCAATATCGACATCCTTTATAGCTTTGCCAACACCAGGAATCATTGAAGCCAAATCTTTCAGATTGCCCATCTTCTTAATCTGTTGTATCTGGTTTAGGAAATCATTAAAATCGAATTGATTCTTCTGAATTTTCTTTTGCAGACGCTTAGCCTCTTCCTCATCAAACTGCTCCTGAGCACGCTCAACGAGAGAGACAATGTCACCCATTCCAAGAATTCTGTCAGCCATGCGCGAAGGGTGGAAAGCATCTATAGCTTCCATCTTCTCGCCAGTACCAACAAACTTGATAGGCTTCGACACAACAGTTCTGATTGACAGTGCAGCACCGCCACGAGTATCGCCATCGAGTTTAGTCAGGACAACACCATCAAAGTCAAGACGGTCGTTAAATTCCTTTGCAGTATTTACTGCATCCTGACCTGTCATTGAGTCTACGACAAAGAGTGTTTCATCAGGATTCAGGAGCTGCTTCAGGCGCGTAATCTCCTGCATCATCTCTTCGTCAATAGCAAGACGTCCCGCAGTGTCGACAATCACGACATCAAGACCTTTCTGCTTTGCCTCTGCAATAGCATGCTGTGCAATTTCAACAACATCACGATTGCCTTCTTCGGTATATACAGGCACACCCACCTGTGAGCCAACCACCTTCAACTGGTCAATGGCAGCAGGACGATATACGTCACAAGCCACAAGCATCGGGTGTTTTCTCTGCTTTGTGCGGAGCATATTTGCAAGTTTTCCTGAGAAGGTAGTCTTACCAGAACCTTGCAAACCCGACATCAGTATAACGGCTGGACGACTTGTCAGATTTATGCCAACAGCCTCGCCTCCCATCAGTTCTGCCAGTTCGTCGTGAACCAGTTTTACCATCAACTGACCAGGCTTCACTGCTGTAAGCACGTTCATGCCAAGCGCTTTCTGCTTTACAGTGTCAGTAAATGACTTTGCCACCTTATAGTTGACATCGGCATCAAGCAGTGCTCTACGCACATCCTTCAGCGTTTCGGCAACGTTGATTTCGGTGATTTTTCCTTCACCTTTTAATATCTTAAAGCTTCTCTCTAATCTGTCGCTTAAATTTTCAAACATTGTTGTTTTTCTTTAGTTACTAAGCCTCTTACAGCCAATCAGCATACGGTTACATGCTTTTCATCCGACAAATTTACAAATTTTATCATTAACTTGGATAAGATTTAACTCCGATTTAAACTATTTTAAGAAAGAACTTACAATTTGTTACCCTTGCATGGTTACTTTTTATTCTGCAATGCTTCAAATATAATATGCAGCAAGCGCTGTTTGACAAATTGTAACCATAAACATCGGGTGTCTTTATATGCAATATAACTAATGAAGAAAACATCAACTAATCGTCTTATTTCCACACTTTTCAGCACTATCATCAATATTTTTTCTCATTTTTTTGTCAGTTTCATTTAAAGTACTATTTTTGCAGCGGAAATTTTAAACATTAAAACACGTCAGGTTATTCTAAAAAATTATCTTTTAAAATTCACTTTTTAATAACTAATTTATTGTCCTACTATTAAAATTTCAAGCAAAATGACTTATTACATTGCAGAAAACAATGAGCGTCGTGGACCTTTCACACTCGAACAGCTCGCAACAATGAATATCACAGCCGACACTCTCGTATGGAGCGAAGGCATGGATACTTGGAAGAAAGTTGATGAAGTTGAAGTCTTACGCGCACTCCTAATTAGCAGAAATGCCGCAAAGTCTTCAGCAGAAGGTGAAACTCTGCCTCTGCGACATGAGCAGGAGCCACCAGAACTGCCACGCCAGCAGAAATCATGGATAAGTCGCCACGTTGGCCTTGCTGTATTCATTGCACTTATAGCAGCACTCATCGCTTCGCTCTGGCTTACATGTCCGAAGAAAGAAGCTCACCAAGAGGCACTTAGCGAACTTGCAAATGATGTTGTAAAAGATGAAATGAACAAGTTGACTGGTGGTCCTGGAACTACGATTGCCCAGAAACTTTTCACAGGAGTGGTTGAGAATTTCTTCGACGATGCCTTCACTACACACGACTACAAGCTGTTCTCGCTTACAAGATTTGACGCAGGCAGCCACAACGACATCGTCGCAGTTGGTGTCTTTGGACATGTATTTACAGCAAACAAAGAAGTTGTTACAAAATACGTAGAAAAGGAAATTAAGAAGCAATTAGACTCTCAGATCACAAGCCTCAAGCGTTTCCTGCCGTCTAACTTGTTTAAGGAATTGTACGATACGTTTGTTGGAGGACTAATCAACGAGTTTATTGGCGAGACCGAAGAAGATACTGTCAACAACACTGAAGAAGAATTATAAGTGAAGTTATAAGGTTGTGGGGTTTTAGGCTTGTAAGGTGATTATTCTACAAACTTAAAACCTCATAACTTTAAAAACCTTATCTCCACAGTTTAAAAAGATTATTCCATTCTGAAACGAGCGACAAGCGGAAGATGGTCGCTAAATCCATTCTGATAGAAAGAGCCGAGATAGTTTCTTCGAGGTTTCATCCCTCCATAGGTCTTGTCTTTCTCCAATAAGAATGGTGCATCGAAAATAATACAATTTAGAAATCTATCCTTCATTTTTCCATTGGCAAATACATGGTCGAGACTCCCCCATCTGCCCCTATAACGATAAGTTCCCTTTGCCCCATGCTTACCGATTGAGTTAGCAGATACTTCGGTTAACCCACTATCAGAAATCAAATTTAGAGCATCGTCACCCGTATAGTCATTGAAATCGCCTGTTGCAACAATCATGGCGTTTGGCGAGACACTACGAATAGAATCTACCGCATTTATTAGTCTCTGGGCTACATGCTTTCGGAAACTGCGTGTTTCATGTTCTCCACCGCTTCTGCTTGGCGAGTGAACAACAAAGACATGAAGTGTGTCGCCTGTTATCAGTTCTCCACAAGCATAGAGAATGTCACGCGTAGGTTTCATTCCCTTAACAACATCCACACGCAGAGGATACGAACTAATAAGTCTGAAACTGAAAGGAGAATAGATCAGCGCCACATCAATACCTCTCTCGTCGGGTGAATTTGTCATTACATAGTCATAGCGTGCATGGCGCAGCAGCGACTTCTTAGTTAAATCTGTCAGCACGCTGTCGTTTTCAACTTCACACAATGCAACCATGTCTGGCAGATTCCATTCATCGCCATTTTCTCCACAAGCAATTATTGTCTGCGCTGTTTTGTTAATCTTTCGCCAATAACGCTTATGATTCCATTTGTTTTTGCCATCGGCAGTCCATTCTATATCGTCTTTCAACGAGTCATGCTCACAGTCGAAAAGATTCTCACAGTTGAGTTCAACTATTGTAAAAACAGTCAATAGCAAAAAACAAATATTCATTCAGAGTTATTTTTCAACAGTTCTATCAATCGGGATTTAATTAAAGTTTCACAAAGCAGAAACTTCAATTATTAACTATCATAATCTGCTGCCTTACACTTTCCTCATGCACACAGGCAAATATCCGCTTTATGAAGTCTGGAGAAAGATTATGCTTTTCAGCCTGACTTGCGCGACGGTCTAATATGTCATTATAGCGTGCCGACTGTAGCACCGTCATGTTTTGCTTGTTCTTGTATTCTCCAATCTCGCGCGAAACAGTCATTCGCTGTGCCAACAGACTTATAAGCTGGTCGTCGAGTTGGTCTATTTGCTGACGAAGCTGCGTTAGTTGTTCTCCACGATTGCAGCGGTCTCTCACTACAAGTTCGTCTATCAGGTGCTGCAATTCGTCTGGCATCAGTTGCTGCTTGGCATCGCTTAAGGCTTCTTCAGGATTTATATGGCTTTCTATCATCAAACCGTCAAACCCTAAATCAAGAGCCTGCTGTGCAAGCGGATATACAAGTTCGCGTTGTCCGCCAATATGGCTCGGATCGCCTATGATTGGCAGCGAAGGCACACGCCTGCGCAACTCTATGGGCAACTGCCACATGGGTGGATTGCGGAATGTCTTATCATTGTATGCAGAGAAGCCACGATGAACTGCTGCAAGACGGCTGACACCTGCCGAAGACAAACGCTCTAATGCACCTATCCATAGCTCTACGTCGGGACTTACAGGATTTTTCACCATCACCCTAACATCAGAACCTCTAAGTTCGTCAGCCAAAGCCTGCACAGCAAATGGGTTTGTTGTAGTGCGTGCGCCAATCCAAAGCACATCTACACCTGCTTCAAGACATAGCCTTGCGTGTTCTGGCGTTGCAACTTCGGTAGCCACGAGCATGCCTGTTTCTTCCTTTACTCGCTTTAGCCATTCAAGTGCAACAGCTCCCCTACCCTCAAAGCATCCTGGCTTTGTGCGTGGTTTCCACACTCCTGCCCTGAAAACCTTTATTCCAATTTCCGACAGTCTGCGTGCGGTCTGCAACACCTGCAGCTCATTCTCTGCCGAACATGGTCCTGCAATGATTATTGGTTTCCCCTGCTCTGATGGTAAATTTATAGGTTTAATGTTCATCTTGGTCTCTTTATAATTGGAGTATAAGACTTGGAAATCAGAATCCATAAGGGTTCATCTCGCGATATTTCTTCTCAACCTTCTGCTGTATTTTCTGGTCTTCTGCTGATTTCTGGTCTTCGGGAGCCACCTCGTCTGCTTTCTTCAGGTCTTCCTCTGCCCCCTGTTCGTCGCCAGACTTTCTGCGCAACTCCGCTCTTTCCCTATAAGCCTCCTCGCGGAAAGGATTTTCGTTTATAACCCTTCCATAGAAAGCAATAGCGTCATCATCATTATCTTGTGCGCGTGCTATTCTTGCCTTCAGCAACAAAACGTCTTCGTTTTCGCCTACTTGCTCAAGTAAGAAGTCAGCGTCAGCACTTGCTTCGTCTATCTTCTCAAGTCTAAGATTAGCCTGAGAGCGTAGCAGATAAGCATCATAGAACTTGTCGTTAAGGGTTATGGCACGCGTAAGCATAGCCACAGCGTTAACATCGTCGTCCTGTCCGATGCAGCCACGTCCGTAGAGATACATCACTTCGGCATTGCTGTCGTCAATCAGCATTGCTTTTTCACAAGCATTAGACAGTGCTCCATAGTCTTCCATCATGTATGCCACATTTGCCATTCTGATGAAAATAGCCTGATTGTCAGGCTGCGCTTCTGCCATAATTTGCAGTTCGTCATAAGCCTCTATAAGATTGTTCTGCGCTATAAGAGCCTGCGAGAGATAGTCGTGTATCTCTAAATCGTCTTTCATGGAGAGCGCATGCCTAAAACACTTGACTGCAAAATCAATCTCTCCCGATTTCATTGCGCGAACACCATCATACTTCAATGTGTCGAATTGTCGCGCTTCTTCTTGCTGTTTCTTCTCTTCGCTCGACTCTTGCTTTCCGCCAAATAATGCTTTGAAAAAGTTCATATCTTTAGTTTTTTGTTGACAAATAAATTAACTAAACTTTCGCAAGCTCCAGCTTCGTCATGGTTTTACCTGAAACCTACATCTATTGAGCACTTGCGAAACATGAATAAGCCATCCTACCATGCTGCTTGTGTTTAAGCAAGACACAGCCATAATGATGCAAAGATACAAAACTTTTTGCTATCAAGCAGGTTATTTGCAATAAATTTTAATAAATATCGGTTTTTAATGCCACAAGGTTTTAAGGTTTTCTGGTGAGATTACTAATTTCAAGCCTTATCCCATTTCATTCATTTCCTCTTAGCCCGACAGCCTTCTCAACCTCACTCTACACCAGCAGGTCGCGAAGTTCAGGCTTTCTTTCGATATAATAGCGTGCAAAGGAACAAAGCGGATAAATCTTCAGGCTGTTCTTCTGAGCATATTCCACAGCGGCTTTCATCAGTTCCTTGCCCACTCCACGTCCTTCATAGCCTTCGTAAGTCAGCGTATGGGTAATGACAATTATCCCGTCTTCGCGAATCTTAAACGTCAATTCGCCAATATCGTTGCCTTCTTCGTGGGCTTTAATCTGTCCTTTTTGTCCTTCTATTCTGAGTGTTGTTTCCATAATCCTATTTAAATTATATACTGCAAAAGTATTATTTTCCAGCCAACAAGGCTGTAGACACAAGCATAAATTATATGTTTTTCAACTTTATTTTGCAAAATAAACGGAAGTTTGTTCTAAAGGTAATGAGTTCGCTTCGCTTTAAGGTTATAGGTCTACAACTCCACGTTTTGCATAACACAAACCAACATCGCCTCATACCTTAACTACCTATTAACATACAGACAATACTATCCTAATCAGACAAAAGCAGATAAAAAATAATGTTTCTTTTTGGTTTTTGCTTGCTTAATCGTAACTTTGCAGCGAAAATAATGACAACGATGGGAGCAGAAAAGACTTCTACAACAAGCAGAATTGAGCAGATAGACTATCTAAAAGCGGTTATGATTATACTGATGGTTGCTTTCCATCTGGTATATATAGGCGACTATTACACCTACGCAAAGCAAATAGTCTATACGTTCCACATGCCAGCCTTTCTTGTCATTTCTGGCTATCTGATGAAGACAGAACGCCCCATAGGCAGGTTTATGCGCACTATATGGTGGATATTGGTGCCATACGTTGTAATGGAAACAGCCTATACGCTGATGGCTGCGAGACTTCCCATACGCGAACACATTGATGTCCTTACCGCAGGAGTTGTCTTGGAAAAGGTTTTACTGCATCCACTCGGTCCCTACTGGTATCTTCACACTATGATAGTCTGCGGCATTACCACATTTGCTGTAGGCAGATTTGTAAAGAGAAATACTGTTTCCCGACTTATCATCACAGGACTATTGCTGTTTGCTATCTCAAGATATGCTGGTCTGCTGTCAACAGCCAATGCTATGTATTTTCTTGCTGGGGCAGCAATACGCCTTTGCGAATGTAAGTTCCTTCAGATAGTCCGCCCTTCTAAATGGGCTGTCTTAGGACTGATATTGCTTTGTTCAATGCCCGAATGTTTAGACCGCGCTGCAACTGGCGGAGTCTTTATAGTTTATCTCAGCATGAGTTTCCTTCTTTATCTTTGGCGTTTCATTTTTGGGAAACTAAAAAGCGGACTGCTGTTTGTTGGCAGAAACACGCTGCTTGTGGTGCTATTCTCTCCCATCTTCACTATTCTCTGCAAACAACTCATCCCTCTTTTGCAATTTGACTCGTCGAGATTACTCTTTCTTTTCATCTCTGTCTTTATTACCATCTGCGGAAGCATGGCAATAGGTTGGATATTAGACAAGCTTAACATCTCGCGCTATCTGCTTGGCAAAGACAAGGCGGTTATATCAGCGCATAGCTAATAGTCTTTCTTGATTAAGGATTAAAGAATAAGGATTAATCCTGCATAACTATGCACAGCTAAAAGTCTTAGCCTTTAAGATGAGAATAGAATCGTAAGAACAAATCCCAACTTAAAAGCTAAGACCAAAAAATTATAATAATAGTAAAAGTTAACGTTAACGTTCCCGCTATAGTCTATTTTATAACCTTCTTAGTAACTATCTTACTTTTATTTATTATAGTTTATCTTTACTTCTAATTTATTGAATGTAAGTTTTGGGTAAATTCCCCAATAATATAAGTCACTAAACGCAGGATATAAGCCTTCAGCATGAAGTTGAAGCGTTAATGTGTTAACTCCATCCAAGCTTTTAATAAATTGTTTATCCACTTGATAGCCAGTTGAAGACAGATGCGTTTTTCCGATAATCAAGGTAGATGTTTCAAAATCTATTTGTGGTAGTTGGTTATTGCCTTTGTATAGTTTCTCTAATTCACTCCTATCATTGATAATAAAACAAATGTCCTTTCCTTCTGCAAAAGATCTGAAAAAATCTTTTGTGTTAGAATCAAAGAAAGCATTAATTTCAACACCATGTTCTTTTGGAAATATTATTATTTCCTCATCATCGTCACACGAGGTAAGCGACAATGCAGAGAAACTCATCAGCACGGCTCCAAACAGCAGGAGCAACAAATGTCTTTTTCTTTTCATAATACAAAAAAATATTGCTTGTTAATTATTTATTAAGCGAAAGAAAATGTATCTGTAAGTAACATCATCTTCTATTATATACAACGTATGGACTATAAATGTGTTGCACGCTTCTGCCTACTTTTTTAAAAAAAACTTTATTTCTATAATTATTTCTGCATAAAAAACAGATTTCTGTTTATATCCTTAATCCAGCATAGCTATACACCATGCACTGCCAAAAACTATGTCAGTAGCTATTCCCCCTCTAAGATAGAGGGGCTCCCCAACGCGGGCGGGGGCGTGTGAATTTAGTGCATAGTTAAGGTTAACGTTCCCGTTGAACAAATCTATGTGACATTAAATGCTCAAATGCAGTAATTGCTCCCCTAAGTTAGGGGAGCTGTCACGAAGTGACTGAGGAGTATGTCGTCCACGATGCCATTGCATCGTGGACGATTAAAGATTAAGGAATAATGATTAATGTTCCCGTTAACGTTATCTGATAACCTTCACCGTCTTTCCGTCAGCCGACTTGACTATGTTCAGACCTTTCGCCAGTCCGTCAAGCTCCTTGCCGTCGGATGAATATACCTTCGGAGATGCAATGGCTGATGATGAAGAAACCTCATCTATGCCTGCGATTGAAGGCTTGCCAAAATCCTTGTTGGTGAAGATAAGCTCATCGCCGTCATAGCATTCGCGCACGTTCTGAGTGCGAGGACTTATTACATCAAGCTGAAGAATATTCACAGGACCGTATTTACAGCCAATTCCCTCTACAATATATTCTTCATAACCAATTGCCTGCCTTTTATATCTTTTTCCGTAAACATCTATCGTGTCTGTCTCTACAACCTTAATCTGCTGGTCATTTGAAACATTATATTCTTCGCCAGCGTTCAGGGCAAAGTCATATACAAGGATTTCTTCTGAGTTAGGGAAAAGAGCAAACACCTTTTTGCCTTCCTGCCTTATGGCACATTCATATTTGCCATCCTCGTACATCTTCTTGTAGCTTACGTCATTAATCAGCGTGTCGCCTTTGATTTCTTCCGTACACATATATGTACCTTCACTCATTATTTCTACTTCACTAATCCACTTCCGTCCTTCCTGCACCATTACATCATGCTGTGCAGAAACACTCAGCAGCATGCCTGCTGCAAATGTCATTGTAAGAATTGTTCTTTTCATAGTTGTTTCTTTCAAAGAATTAATAATTATATTAACTATAAAGTTAACGTTCCCATTAACGTTCCCGTTAATGTTATCTGATAACCTTCACCGTCTTTCCGTCAGCCGACTTGACTATGTTCAGACCTTTCGCCAGTCCGTCAAGCTCCTTGCCGTCGGCTGAATATACCTTCGGAGATGCAATGGCTGATGATGAAGAAACCTCGCCTATTCCTGCGATTGAAGGCTTGTAGAAGTCACTTGCTGTTATAAGCATTTCTCCGTCTTGCTCACAAGAAACAAAAGTAACGGTGTTGCCTACATTCGGAAAAGGTATCTCAAGATTGAACTGTCCGCCAATACCTTCTATCCAGACAATCTTTTCCACGTTTTCAGAAATGAAACGGCGGAAGAAACGCTCTCCTACTTTTACGGTGTCTATTACACCAATGATTTCTTCATCGTAGTCCGCTGAGAACTTATCGCCCACTTCCTTGTTGAAGTCGTAGAGCATTTCCTTATCTCTTCCATTAAAGTAAATATATATAGCCTTGCTATCTTCCGAAAGAGCATACTGATAGTTATTCAAGTCATTGCGGTAGACCTTCTTGCAGGCATTTCCGTCAATGATGGTGTCGCCTTGTATGAACATCGTGAACTTCTCGTGCTTGTCAATCCAGTAGTTGTCATCACTAAAAGTCCAGACTTTTCCATCCTGAAGGAAAGACTCATAAATCTCCTGAGAATTTGATGCAAGACTAAATAAAGTTGTCATTAATAGTAAAAGTTTTCTCATAATCGTTTCCTTTCTTGTTTAATAATTGATATTTTATTGTTTTCCTGCCTGCAAAGTTATGTAATAACAATTAAATGGCAAAAAGAAATGAGAATAAAAAAAACGGTGGTGTTACATTCTCGTGAATGTATAGAGAATGCCGATAAACAAAGGCTTTAAGCCCTATTTTGGGAATAAAAACAAAGCATGTTTTTAACATAAAATGTAACACCCTGAAAAAAAGAAAATAAACAATAAAAACAATTTTGATGCTTTTTTACTGAAAAATTGTAATTTTGCAAGACAAAGGAAAAAAACGATTCAATTAAGCAACAACAATGCAAAAAATTACTTTTATAATTTTACTGACCATTTTTCTGTTTCTGCTAACTGGCTGCGAGCAGAAATCAATGCAAGGCATGAAAGAGGCTGACGCTATGATTGAGCGGATGGAATATGACTCCGCACGAAAAATACTGAATGATATTGATACCGCAGACATGAACGAAAGGGAACATGCTTATTATGATTTGTTGCAGACGATTGTACGCTTCAAGAAATATGAACCTATCAAAAATGATTCTTTAATAAGCAGGGTTGTAAGATACTATGAAAAGCATGGAACTAAAGACGAAGTAGCAAGGGCATATATGTATAAAGGAGAAATTGTTGGGGAATTATACACTTACAACGATGGATTATCATACTTAAAGAAAGCAGAAGGATTTGCTGACAGTAAGCAGATGCAAAGAGACATTGCAATACAAATTTCTGTATATAATATATGTTTAAGAAACTTTGATACCGCTAAAGAATATGCCTATAAAGGGCTTGAACTTGCAAGGCAAACTAAGAGTAGAAGATGGGAAGGCGCATGCAATCATATGCTTATGAGGGTATATCAAGAAAAGAGTATTAAAGACAGCATTGCAAAATACATAGATGGAATGGAATTCTTTTTAGAAGCACAGCCAAACAACGATGCCGTTATACATTATTTTTACATTGCCGACTATTATCACAATCAAGGAAACAATGATAAGGCGAAGGCTGTCCTGAGAAAAGCAATGGAGATTAAGCCCTACGAGCCTAACTTCTACCTGCTTGCAACGATATATGCAGAGGAAGGCAGACAGGAAGAGGCTGAGAAGATGTGGAAAGAGGCTCTGAAAGAGAAACGCCCATACCTGAAAGCCCCTATCATGGAGGTGTACTCTGAATGGCTGCACGAGCAGGGACGGAGTGACGAGGCAGCGGCAATAGCCAAAGAGGCGAGAAAGATGAACGAGGAAGTGACTGCACAGCAAAGGAAAGACCAGGAAGAGGCATACAGGATTCAGGCAGACATAGACGCCGAGACGGCAAAGATGAAGCAGCAGCAAAGGCTGGCATGGACAGTCGTGGTTTTCTGCATAGCAGGTGCAGCAGGCATGATCCTGCTGCTGAGAAACAGGAAAAGGCTGAGCAGGGCAGAGCAGTCGGTGGAGGACATGCACAAGTCGCTGTCGCTGCTGGAGGAACAAACAAGAAAAATGAAGGAGGAGATAGAGGAGAAGGAACAACTGCTTGGCGATTATAAGCAGCAAATGGAAAACCTGAGCGAGGACATAGAGAGCAAGAACAAGGACAAAATGGATGGCATGAAAGGCAAGATAGCCAAGCTGCAACAGCAGATACGCCACAGAAACAAGAAGCTGGAGGACATGCAGAAGTTGTCTGACAACATATCGGCGAGGATAAAGGCACAGATAATAAGGGGCAGGGAGGTCTACAAACAACTGGAACACGGAAACAGGACTGACGTGAAATGGAGCGTAAAGGACTATGACGCTTGCATGGAGTATTTAAGGATTGTTATGCCTGAAACTGTTGCGAAGGTGGAGAATAGCTACACGGATGCTTCTTCTCGCACAAGGCTGTGCATCGTGCTTGAGCATATTGGCATTGAGAAGGACACTATCATCAATGCTTTAGGTATCAGCAGCAGTGCTTACCGCACAATGATGTCGAGAGGAAACAATGCGTAGCTGGCAAGTTAATGTTTTTTTTAGTTGATAATTCGGAGTAATCGGAATAATCAGAGAATTCTGAATAATCTGTAAGCAACAAAATCAGTCCGATTTTTTGACGAAAAAAGTAAAAAATCTTGACAAACGGAATTTTAATTATAGAGAAGGATTTTCCGTTTGGCACGGGGCGAAATGCTAAAAAGCGTTTAATTGTTAATCAATTGGCTTAAACAATGTAAACAAACATAAGGAATGAAAAAGTGAAAGGTGTCCTTTCGCGATGCGAAACGTGGCATATCGCGATGCGATATGTGGCATATTGCAGTGCCAAAGGTGCCCTTTCACACTGCGAAAGATGCCCTTTGACTTTTTTAACACTTATGAGTTTTACGACGAAACGTATAATGTCTTGATATTGAACAATTTACTAAAAAGAGCAAAAAGCTGCCAAATACTCGCATATTTTGCAACTTTATTTCGCTCGGTCGTAAAATTTTAAGTTATTTGCGAGGTTAGTTAATCAATTTTTTACCCAACTGGCATCCATTTTTTGCAAGTTACGGCTATGATGACCAAAAAGCCCTTACAATTTATAAGTATGCCCTACTTAAAATAAAAAGATTGTTATCGTTTGCTGGCAGAAATTCAGAGAAGAGGCAACTCATTGGAGTTTCTGAAGTTGTTAACTGTTGAAGTGTCAAGGTTTTAAAGCCTTTTTGAATCACCTTGAGACATTATAACCAGAAAAACTCATGACCTAAAAAGCAGAATAGCATCAGAAAAGAAAACGACTCAAACCTGCTATAAATACAAAAAAGTAAAAAAATAGTGAAAAGGTTTGGCAGTTTTGCGGAAAGACCCTATTTTTGTAGCAACAATTATCACAACATGCCAGTATTGTCATGAAACAGTTTATTGTTACCATAATTCTTATCATTGCTTCAGCCGCAACAGTTGAAGCACAAGAAGAGCGTAGTTTTCTCGACCCGATGTTTGACGAGAAACCTGCGATGAAGAAATCCTACATAGAAGAAGAGCCAAACCTTTCGCCAGACATGCGCCTTGCTGCTGACGAAGACTCTCTATACCTGCCACCTTTAACCATGAATGGGCAGATGATGCCTATCGGCAGAATGCCTTACGGGATGTGGGGCTGGAACAGCTGGAACCTGCATAGCGGACTGAATGTCAACATGAGTGCAACGGTAATGGCAGGGATAGGCAGGCACAGGCGCAGCGGAGCAGGCTTCGGTCAGTCAATAGCCGCAGTCTATGCCATGCCGCTGAGCAACAAACTCTCGATTGCCATAGGCGGATATATCAACAACATGAATTGGGGAAACGACCACTATGTTGAAGGAGGAATATCGGGTATTCTGACATACAGATTCAACGACAAGCTGGAAGCCTATATATATGCGCAGAAAGCACTGACCAACAGAGGCAGAATGGCTCCTTATCCTTACGGATGGGGCTACAACGGCTGGAACGACTGGCGTGCTGGCGGCGACAGAATAGGTGCAGGAGTGCGCTATGCTCCAAATCCGTCGTTCACGCTTGAAGTTCAGGTAGAGGCACAACGTCTGCCGAGAGGATACTACTATGATTACTATCCATATTATCCTCCATACTGGGGATGGTAATCAGACGACAATAAACAAAACCAAAGATATAGCATTTTAGCAAAAAAACGTTAATCCCTGTTTAGAAAAACGGGGATTATTCGTTATATATATGCACAAAGCAGACAAAGCAAGCAACTGCATAGCGATGTGCATAACGAAAAAAACAATAAGACTAAAAACGAAGAACTCACAACTGAGCAATGGAATATCTGAACAAAGAACATGACCTCATAGGCCTACGCACGCTGGCACTGACAACGAGCAGACGCTACGGCGCAGGCGAGGAAGAGGCAGAAGACGTAGCTCAGGATGTGATGATAAGACTCTGGCAAATGCGCAATGAGCTGTCTGAAAGAAGCCGAATAGAGGGGCTTACTATGGTTATGGCGAAAAACATGACTATAGACATGAAAAGAAAAAAGCACACAAAGCAGATTGATGACTCTCATATAGAAATGGCAAGCAAAGAAAATCCTCAGCAGGCTCTGGAGGAAAGCGAAAACGAGAAATGGCTTGCTGAACGCATCAAAAGCCTACCCTCTACTCAATATACTATACTCAAAATGAGACAAGTGGAACACCTCGACATGGAAGAAATTGCAGACACGCTGGGAATAAAGCCCACGTCTGTTGCAACTTTGCTGGCAAGGGCTCGCCGCACGCTGTTAGACGAAATAAAAAGGAGGAATGAGAAATGAACGACAAGACTATAAGACAAACGGAAGCTATGCTCAACAAGTTCATGTCTGGACTCACTTCGCTCGAAGAGGAGCAGGAACTTGCTAAGATAATGAGGCGCAACGACATTCCCGAAGAATGGAACGGCTACAAGGAAATGTTCTGCTACTTCGACAACGGAATGCCTCTCAGCAACGACGGGACTGAAAAACTGCCAACCAATGGAAACGCCTATGCTGCCAGTGCCGAAACATATCGAAAAGAGATGGCTAAGATAAAGACTTTCAGACCTATGCTCTGGGCGGCTGCCATAATAGGAATACTATTTTCCTTTACATTATTATATAATAAGAGCAACGACATTCCGTCTGCCGACAATGCTGAAAGCAGGGCAACCACAAAGACTACAGCCATGAAGGTTTACAAGGAAAAGGAGAACACATACGACTTATGTGCAAGGAAAGTGGACAACACGAAGAACACAACGGAAACAACAAAACAAGAAAAAGCAGAAAACAAAAAGCAGGAGAAAATAAGCCCAGACAAAGAAACGGAAGCAGAACAGGCAACAGACCTTGAAGAACTGATAAGAGAAAACGACGACTTAATCCCAACAAGCGAAATAATAATCCCGCAGGAATTAGCCATGCTGCCATACGAAAAGGAATTTAACGAACTGGAGTTGGCTAAAAGGGAAATAATGACTGCAAAGGCTTTGAGACTGATTATCGACATGGAGAAGCACAACTACAGCATGGTTCGCAACGAGGAGGGAGGACTCACAATAGTAAACAACAATCAAAACAATAGAGCAATATGAAAACAAACAGATTACTAACACTTGCAATGGCAATGACCCTTGCTGTGACTGTTAACGCACAAGAGAATATAGTTCGCACATTCTTAGCGCTGAAAACAGCCCCGAAAAGAATAGTAGGACAAAGCATCTCGCTTGACAAAGACCCCGTAACAGGCAAGAAAATCTCGCAGGTAGAAATATACGATTTCTCCATTCCTCTCAATGACAAAAAACTTATAACTCAGATTGAAAGTGCTTTCTATACTGATATTGAAAATTCTTACACTTCGGCATCGGGCACAACACCTGCAAAAAATGGACAAAACGCTTTGAACATTGCACTGGCTGTAGGGGATGGGAAAAACGCAGGAGTAGCATTAGGAGCAAAACCTAACACAAACTACATCTACGCTTGCTTCCTCGACCCTGAAGATGAGACGAGAACTTATCGCTATGCTTATGCACTTGAATATACAAAGGTGAAGAAGAATTATCAAGGAAGAATTATAAAGACCTATGCCATGACTCTGGATGCACGAAACAAAAAGACACCAATGACTGGCAATTATAAAACAAACATTGGCAGCAGAAATGCCGACATTCTGAATAAAGCCCTGATAGCAAAGGACAGCATACTGGCAAACTTAGACGGGCTTAACGACGAGAAGATTTCAGAAATAATATCAGGTATATATGATTCGTCTACACCCACAACAATAAGGCTGACTACTGTCAACGATACGGGCGACTGGCTGAGTGCTTTCGGCATATATTCGAACAAATTCTACAAAAACCCTAACGGGGCGTATACATCGACTTATGCTTCGCAGATATATAACCTCTGCAAGAAATCGAAGATTCTGACCGACAGCGAGAAAAACCTTGTTGCCGATGAAGTTGACCGCATGAGCAGACTAACCAAAGACAGATACACAAAAATGCTATTCAGAGCAGCAATAGAGGCTCTGAAAGAATAACTACAAAGAAGAAACGAGAAACAAAAAACAAATGACAGAGAAAAGGAAATATGTAAGCAACGTAAATCATAGACTATAAATATAAACAAAAAAAGAAATCGCCTGAAAACAGGTTTACTACAACCAAAGACTTGCATCCTGCCTGACATGTCAAAGACAAAGCATGGATGCAAGTCTTTTTTGTATTTACCGCTTTCCAACTACTTAAACATTGAAATCCGCTGGAGCCTTCTTTTTCTTCGTCTGCACAACTCAGCCATTATGGGAAAACAGTTTGAGGACATGACAAATGAAATTGTAACACAATTGTAACCATAAAATTTTGGAAAAAGGCTTGTATGCAACTATCTTTGTAACCGAAAATAAGATGCTGAGTCGTAAGACTTGTTCAAAGCAGACTTGCAGAAAAATATTTTTATAAACTAAACATTTTAGAATATGAAAGAAGTAAGAAAAATTACATGGCTATGGCTCGCAATGCTGATGCTGACTGTTGGCATGACAGCATGCGCAGACAATGAGAAAGTAATAGAGTTCAATCAGCTGCCTAAAGCGGCACAGAACATAGTAAACAAACACTTCAGTGGAAAGAAAGTTGCTCTCGTAAGAGTTGATTACGACGGCATGAGACGTGAATATGACGTAACATTCAACGACGGAAGCAAGATTGAATTTAACAGCAAAGGACAGTGGACCGACATTGAGTGCAGAACAAGCAAAGTTCCTTCTGCTCTGATTCCTATGCAGATTAGCAGATATGTAAACAAGAACTATCCTGCAACAGCGATTAAAAAGATTGAACACGACCGTTATGGCTACGAGATAGAACTTTCAAACGGTCTTGAAATCAAGTTCAACAAAAAGATGAAAGTGACGGAAATTGACCACTGATTAGCAAAAAAGAACAATGTCTGGCTAAACAAAATAATACTTTAAACTCAAAGGAGCTATCCCATCAGTAATGACAGGACAGCTCCTTTTTAAGTTTACATACGAAATCAATTTCCGTGATTTGAAATTATGAAACAACTATAGGGCATTGGCCATAAATAAATTCTTAACTAAATGGCTCCAATAGTCACGGAGAAAGAAAAACATATAATACAACTTTATTTTCTTACGATAACCGAACCGCTTGCCTGATGTGTAGCCAAGACAAGAACTTCGGCAATCTGAACGTGTGCAGGTGCTGAAGCAGCATAGAAAGCAACATCGCCAATGTCGTCGCCAGTGAGCGGCTTAATACCTTTATAAACATTGTCAGCCTTATCCTTGTCGCCATGGAAACGGGTAACGCTGAAATTGGTTTCAACCAGTCCTGGCTTAATGTTTGTAACTCTTACAGCCGACTCTGCGACATCAATGCGCAGTCCGTCAGACAAAGCCTTGACAGCAGCCTTTGTTGCACAATAAACATTACCATTGGCATAAGCAGCATCGCCAGCAACAGAACCAATATTTATCACATGTCCGCAGTCGCGCTTAACCATCTGAGGCACAATCATCTTTGTGATATTGAGCAATCCCTTGATGTTGGTATCAATCATGATGTCCCAATCGTCGAAACTGCCTTCATATTCCTTGTCAAGACCGAGAGCCAAGCCTGCATTGTTAATCAGAACATCAACATTAGCCCAACGCTCATCAAGAGATTCAATAGCAGCAGCACACTCAGCACGGTTACGCACATCGAAGCAGAGCATCTTAACTTCGGCACCAAACTCACTAAGTTCCTTACCAACCTGGCTCAACAAGTCTGGTTTTCTTCCAGTAATAATCAAGTCATAACCACCCTGTGCAAACTTACGCGCACATCCAAGTCCGATGCCACTTGTGGCACCAGTAATCATTACAATCTTTTTTGTCATCTTAAATTATTTATTACTTACTTTAGCTTCGGAGAAGCTCAACTTATTATCAGGTCATAAGGAGTTTTAAGTGATTATACTACATTACTATGTAACATAAGATTCTAAGTTTACCTCATAACCTCAACTCCTTATAACCTTACAAGTTGAGCACTTACGAAACCTGAATTACTTATATTATTTATTTTTACTTTTCGTTATCGCTTCATGTCAAGAAGAATGCGGACTATTCGCTCTGCTGAACGACCATCCCAACGGTCGGGCAACGTTGATTGTTTCCACTCTCCTTTTACCATCTTCAGTACTGCATTGTATAAGCCTTCAGAATCTTCGCCGACCAACACATTAGTACCCTTTCTCACCGTCTCAATATGCTCGGTATAACTGTTAAGAGTTATGCAAGGAATGTTATTGAACGTTGCCTCTTCTGCCACATTGCCAGAGTCTGTCACTATGCCCATAGCATTTGCAGTGAGATAGCCAAATTCAAGATAAGGCAGAGGGGAAATAATGTGTAAAGGCGACAAACTGCTGCCTGACTCAGAATCGTTGCTAATCAGTTCTTCCACTACTTTGCGGGCTTCACCACGAAGAGGGGCAACAACTGGAATATCTGCTGAAGCCTGTCGCAGGCTGACTAACATTTTTTTCAAGTTCAACTTATCTGCAATTAAGGCGCGGCGATTAAGCGTAAAGACTATATACCTACCTTCTTCAAGATGTAACGACTCGAAAACCTTTGGACGATGAAGGCGAGGCAAATTGTAACGCAGCGTATCCATCAGAATGTTTCCTACCATATAGACCTTTGACTGGTTGGCACCTTCACGGCTGACAATAGTATTAGAACCAATTCCTGCTGTGAAAAGAAAATCGCTGAGACCGTCAATAACGAGGCGGTTGACTTCCTTAGGCATATTGATGTCGAAGGAACGTGTTCCTGCAACAAGGTGGGCAAGCATAATGCCCTGCTTCTTTGTAACTATAGCCGCAGCCATAGTAGATGCCAAGTCGTCAACAACAATTACAACATCGGTAGGGTTATGATGCAGATATTGCTCGAAAGCACCAATCACCTTACCTGTAATCTCATTAAGACTATCGCTATCTACGGAAAGGAAAACATCAGGTCTGGGCATCTGCAAATCATCGAAAAGCGAAGATTCTATCGTAGGGTCGTCTTCTCTTCCAGCATAGATAAGAGTATAGTCTATGTCGCGACCCTGCGCCTTTGCCTTGTTTACAGCCCTGATAATAGGAGCAACTTTAATGAAATTAGGTCTTGCTCCAGCAACAATGCAGATATTCATCACTTATATAAATGTAGGAGTTTTGGAGCAATCGCTGCTCCAAAACTCATTATTCTATTCCTTAAACAATTCTTTAATACCGCCAATTGAGCCCATAACGTTGGTTGCTTCGTATGGCAGATAAACGGTCTTAGCCTTATCGCCCTTAGCAAGTTCTTCCATCATGGCTATATACTTCTGAGCCAACAGGTAGTTTGCAGGGTTTGTACTCTTGCCTACGGCTTCGGTAATCTTCTCAATAGCGATTGCTTCTGCCTCTGCCTTGCGTATTCTTGCCTGTGCTTCACCTTCAGCACGCAGAATCTCTTGCTGCTTCTGAGCCTCAGCCTTGTTGATGGTTGCAGCCTTTTCACCCTCTGACTGCAAAATCTGCGACTGCTTTTCACCCTCAGAAGTAAGAATCTGCGCACGCTTATTACGCTCTGCCTGCATCTGCTTTTCCATTGCAGAAAGAACGCTCTCTGGAGGCATAATGTCTTGCAGCTCTACACGGTTAACCTTAATACCCCACTTGTTGGTAGCATCATCGAGCACTGCACGCAACTTTGTGTTGATTGTATCGCGTGAAGTAAGAGTCTGGTCAAGTTCAAGTTCACCAATGATATTACGCAATGTGGTCTGTGTAAGTTTCTCAATGGCGTTAGGGAGATTGTTAATTTCATAGACAGCCTTAAACGGATCAACAATCTGGAAATAAAGCAACGCATTGATTTGCATCTGAATATTATCCTTTGTAATAACATTCTGCCTATCGAAATCATATACTTGTTCACGCAGGTCAATCGTATTAGAATAGACATAACGACCCCTGCTAAGCGTAATCAGAGTTTTAGCACTGTCAATAAAAGGAATAATGATGTTGATACCAGGCTTGAGAGTTGCATAATACTTACCAAGTCTTTCAATAATCATTGTCTCAGACTGAGGTATAATCACTAAAGTCTTTTTTAGGAAAATGATAGCCAATATAACGATTGCTATCAGAACATAAGTTGTAACTGTCATGGTTTATTATGATTTGATTAAATTGTCAATTAATTTTTAATATAATATTCTTATTATCTGAAATATATATAGACGCATAAATCGCGAATAAGGTACTGATTAATCGGCCTTCTCTACAGTGATTATAATACTTTCCATGCCGACAACACGCACCTTCTCACCTTTTTTTATCTGAGAAGAATCAACGCTCTGGGCCTTCCAGTCGTCACCGTCTATGGCAACTCGTCCGAATCCTCCAGCCTCAATCGTCTCACTAACCTTTCCCGTGCGACCTATAATTGCCTCAGCATTGCTAAGCCGATTGTCTTCATTACGATGAAGCCAGCGCAAGGCAGGCGGACGAACAAAGTAAAGACTGAGAATAGCAACTGCAACTCCGATGACAATTTGCCAGACTAAGTCGATTCCAAATGCTGATGCAACTGAAGAAGCAACTGCACCAATGGCAAAACAAAGTATGAACAAGTCGCCAGAAGTAAGTTCAAGCAACAGGCACACTATGCTTACCAAAAGCCATATAAGCCAAATGTTTTCTGCAAAATAAGCTAACATAGTTTTTTGTTTTAAGTGGTTGTGTAAATGATTTATTTGTTATATATTTTTTATAACCTGAATTGGAAACAAATAACAATCTCCAATTCAGGTTTGTTTCTTTAATTGCCTACCATTAACCTATGTGGAACGACTGCTTTGTCTTGCCCTTTGTGTTAGTGGTCTTAGTTCCACTCTTAGTTGTTTTTGTGCCAGTCTTTGCAGACTTTGCATTAGATGTTGCAGTTGTTCCTTTAGCAGCATGATAGTATTGCTGTGCCTGTGGCAGCCAGTTCTGTATCTGCTGTATGCGCTTTGCATCAGAAGGGTGGTCGCTGAATATGTCGTTTGAGTTGCCGCCTGACTGTGCAGCCATGCGCTGCCAGAACGATACAGCCACCTGAGGGTCGTAACCTGCCATTGCTGCAAATATCAGTCCCATGTAGTCAGCCTCGCTTTCGTGGTCGCGAGAGTATTTAAGGTTACGGAACTGGAATCCCTGTTGGACAACAGAACTCAATATGCTGGCTGTGTTTTCGCCCATTCCCAAAGCACCGAGTACGGCACCGCCAATCTGCGTTCCGTATTGCTGTTTTATCTGCTTGCTCATCTGCTCAGCCGAGTGTTTAGCCACAGCATGAGCTATTTCGTGTCCAAGAACGATTGCAAGCGAAGCCTCATCTTTTGTAACAGGCAGCAATCCTTCGTAAACCACAATCTTTCCACCAGGCATGCAGAAAGCATTTACATTGTTGTCTTGCACAAGATTGAATTCCCACTGGAAATTATTAACTTCGTCTGCCATTCCGTTCTGACGGAGATAGGTCTCAACAGCATTGGCAAGTCGCTGACCTACGCGTTTCACCATAGCCGTGTTCTGAGTATTAGAAGAACGCTTTGCTGCGTTCATATACTTAGAATATTCCTGCTGAGAGAGACTAAGTATTTCTGCATCAGAAACTAATAGATTTTGTTTTCGTCCAGAAACAGGCACCGTTCTGGTTGTTCCACAAGCAGCAAGAAGTGCTACTACGAATGTCGCCAATAGAAATTTTGCTTTTGTCATATTTGCTTTTATATTTTTAGTTTTTCCATTTTTTTACTGGAGTTGTTGTCTTACATATTTATATACACAGGCTAACTGTTATGCAAATATACAAAAAAAATATTAACTGACTAAAAAGTGAATAAAATTTTTTGATATTTGCCAAAAATAAGCGGCACTCAGCAAAATACAAGCGAGCTTGATTTGCATTCATTTGCATTATTTTTGGCAGAATGGAGAGAAATATTTAACTTTGTAGTCATAATCAAAAAGCAAATATCAACATGACATATAATATAAAAATAAAGTTCACTCTCATCGCTGGCTTATTGTTTCTATCAATAGGAATCATGGCGCAGAGTACTGACTATTCGAAACTTTCATCTTGGGTCAGACAAATAGTTTATGGTCAGGATAAAGCTAATGTCAAGACTAACAATCCTAATAAAACAGCAAGGAATAATCAGAAGGATAAAGAAAAACAACTATGTGCTTTCATGAAAATAAGTGGCAATGCTGACAAACTACTGAAAGAGAACGGCTGCAAGCAACTTGCCCGTCTCGGAGATGTTTATATTGTAAATATACCTTTGAGCAGTCTGCCACAACTTTCACGAAACAGTCAGGTTGAGAGAATTGAAGCCAGACAAAGCAATAGTGTGCTACTCGACACAACTGCCATTCTGACTGATGCCAAGCACGTTTATAATGCACTGCACCTGCCTCAGGCTTTCACAGGCAAAGGTGTTGTTGTAGGCATACAGGATGTTGGGTTTGACCTCACCCACCCTACTTTCTACAATCGTGATTTGAGCGAATATAGAATAAAAACACTATGGGACCAACTATCTACTGACACTATTGGCAGCCAGATGTATGTTGGTCAGACTTACGATGGCAAAGAATCATTGCTGGAATATGCACATTCACGCGACAACCTCTTAATCTCTCATGGTACGCATACTTCCTCTACGGCTGCGGGCAGCGGATATGACAGCAACTATAGGGGCATTGCCTTTGAGAGTGATATTTGTCTTGTCAACAATGCTGTTACTACCGACTTGCCTCTAATTGACAGTGCCGACGTCTATAAATATACATACGCTACTGATGTATTGGGATTCAAATATATGTTCGACTATGCAGATTCCGTAGGTAAACCATGTGTTGTTTCATTCAGCGAAGGCTCTCACCAAGACTTGCGAGGCGACGATATCCTCTACTATGAAGCCCTTAATGCCTTGCTGAAACCTGGACATATAATAGTGGCTTCTGCTGGAAACGAAGGAACTCAGACCTCAATGGTGCCTAAACCTGCGGGAAAGACTTCGGCAGGCACCTACCTGCTGAGCAACAATAAGCGGATAGTGATAACGGCAGAGACAACCAGCGACATTACTTTCAGATTGCTAATATACAACAATCGCGAAAAACCCGATACGTTGGAAGTCTGCACCTCAGCGGTTACGGCTATGGAAGACTCAATCTATAATGACACTATCAGCACTCAAGGAGGCGACTATAATATTGAGATTCATGGTTTCCATTCGTGTTATGAACCAGAAAAAAACGCTTTCGACATACTCATAAATGCTCCAGAAGCAGCAGGAATAAAGACTTCTTTATGGTTTGAAATGGAAGGAAAAGAAGCAGAGTCGCGAATGTTTATCGCATCAGGATATTTCTATAACACAAAGATGAACATACGTACTGGCGACGCAGTGAAAGGATATAACATTCATTCGCCAGGCAGCGCACCAGGAGTTATATGTGTCGGAGCAACAAGTTATCGTCATTCCTACTATAACTACTTAGGCAACTATTTTGAGTCGTCTGCCTTCATTGACGGACATCGCGCCCATTATTCTTCTATTGGCCCAACGATTGACGGCAGAATAAAACCAGATGTTGTTGCTCCAGGCACTAATGTCATTGCTGCCTATAGCAGCTATTATCTTGAAGCCAACCCTGATGCAAGCGACATCGAATCAGACGTAAGCCATTTCGACTTTAACGGTCGTACCTACGCATGGAATGCTAACACAGGAACTTCTATGTCAACGCCCGTTGTTGCAGGGATAATTGCTCTTTGGCTGGAAGCCTGCCCTACTCTAACAACGGCTGGAGTAATTGAGATTTTCAAGAACACCTGCATTCACCCAGAACCTTCAATGACATATCCAAACAATGAGTATGGCTACGGCGCAATCAATGCCTATCGCGGACTGCTCTATATTTTGGGACTAGACCCTTCACTTGGCATTGATACCGTTTCGGCTAATCAACCAGAAAAAATAAAGTTCTCACTTGAAGACAGACTCCTGAAAATACATTTTGACAAATCAGCAGAAAGCAGTGGACTATTACATATATATACTATAAGCGGACAAAAGGTGAAGAGCTTACCTATAAGTAAAGACTGCCAGCAGATAGACTTATCAAACCTGAATACAGGTATTTACGCTGTTCAGATAAGTACAAACAACAAATCAACAACAGGTTCAACACTAATAAGACTACAATAATTAAAGAATTGCTATAATCTTGTTTTCATTCCATGCGATGTGTAGGAATGATACAAAAAACATATCAATAATTAAGAAGAAAAGAAAAAAATGTGTAATTTTGCAGAAAATATACTTACAAGATGTTCATAATCCGCAATCGCTTTCTTCCCTTTCCACGATTCGATGCCATAAATCTGTTTGGTATTCTGTTCGTGCATCGTGGTGTAAAGCTGACACCGGAGGTAATAAACCATGAGCGCATACACACAGCACAGATGCTTGAAATGGGAATAATCGGGTTCTATATATGGTATCTTGCCGAATGGACTTTCCGACTATTCAGAAAAGGAAACGCATATAGGAAACTGCGGTTTGAGCAAGAGGCATACAATCATCAGCATGACTTAGACTATCTGAAACACAGAAAGCCTTATGCATGGCTGAAAACAATGGAACGGGAAATTTAACGGGAGCGGGAACTTTCTTAATTGATAATTGACAATTACTTTCACGTTAATCGTTATTCTTTAATCCTTAATCCAGTGCAACTATGCACTATGCATTATGAACTATGCACTGCTAAAGACTATGCACTATAACTGCTCGTCAACTCGAAAAACTTATAAACTCACATATCTATGGAAGAAAAAGAAAAAGACATGATTCAGTTGCCCGACAACGCGTTTCGCGAACTGGATAAGGGCGAACAGTATGAGCCCGTTATGGCTCCCGACCGTGTTTATCCTGAAGTTAACGCATGGTCAGTGACATGGGGTATCGTTATGGCTGTGTTATTCTCAGCAGCAGCAGCCTACTTAGGCCTGAAGGTAGGACAAGTGTTTGAAGCAGCCATTCCTATTGCCATCATTGCCGTTGGTGTATCAACAGCATCAAAGAGGTCGAAAGCTTTAGGCGAGAATGTTATCATTCAGAGTATCGGTGCTTGCTCTGGCGCTGTCGTTGCTGGTGCCATCTTCACACTGCCAGCTCTCTACATCCTGCAAGCAAAATATCCAGAGATGAGCGCATCGTTCTTGAAGATATTCATTGCTTCAGCTCTTGGAGGTATCATCGGCATACTATTCCTCATTCCATTCCGTAAGTACTTCGTTAGCGACATGCACGGCAAGTATCCATTCCCAGAAGCAACAGCAACAACACAGGTGCTTGTCAACGGAAGCAAGGGCGGCGACCAGGCTAAACCGCTGGTTATGGCTGGACTCGTAGGTGGACTCTACGACTTCATCGTCAGCACCTTCGGACTGTGGAACGAGCAAGTAACAACCAGGATGATTGGACTTGGCGAGACTATTGCAGACAAAGCAAAGCTCGTATTCAAGGTAAATACAGGTGCCGCTGTGCTCGGCCTTGGTTTCATCATCGGACTAAAATATGCACTTATTATCTGTCTCGGCTCACTGTTTGTTTGGTGGCTCGTTGTTCCTGGAATGAATCTGCTGTTCCATGATTCTGTACTAAACCTATGGAATCCATCTATCACTCAGACTGTTGGTGAGATGTCGCCTGAAGATATCTTCTTCAACTATGGCAGAAGCATTGGCATCGGTGGTATTGCTATGGCTGGCATCATTGGCATCATCAAGTCATGGGGCATCATCAAAGGTGCTGTATCACTGGCAGCAAACGAGATGAAAGGCAAGAGCAACAGCAATGCAGAAGTGAAGCGCACACAGCGCGATATTGCTTTCAAGGTTATTGCTATTGGCAGCATTGTTACAATACTCGTAACATTCTTCTTCTTCTGGTTTGGAGTAATGGAAGGCAATCTGCTCCACGCCATTGTTGGAATACTTCTCGTAACTGTAATTGCATTCCTCTTTACAACAGTTGCAGCCAACGCTATAGCCATTGTAGGTTCTAACCCTGTATCGGGAATGACACTTATGACACTTATTCTTGCCTCTGTAGTAATGGTTGCAGTAGGACTGAAAGGTACAAGCGGAATGGTTGCAGCACTCATCATGGGTGGCGTTGTTTGTACTGCACTCTCAATGGCTGGTGCTTTCATCACCGACCTAAAGGTTGGATACTGGCTCGGCAGCACACCAAAGAAGCAGGAGACTTGGAAATTCTTAGGAACACTTGTTTCTGCTGCTACTGTCGGCGGTGTGATGATGCTGCTAAATGAAACATACGGATTTACAAGCGGCGACCTTGCTGCTCCTCAGGCTAATGCTATGGCAGCAGTTATTGATCCGCTTATGAACGGAGTTGGCGCACCATGGGGACTCTATGCTATCGGAGCAATAATCGCAGTTGTTCTTACTCTTTGCAAAGTTCCTGCACTGCCATTTGCTCTCGGTATGTTCATTCCAATTCAGCTCAACATCCCATTGCTCATAGGTGGAGCCGTAAACTGGTTCGTAACATCGCGTAGCAAAGACGAGAACGTAAACAAAGAGCGTGGTGAGAAAGGAACATTGATAGCATCTGGATTTATTGCCGGTGGTGCATTGATGGGGGTTGTAAGTGCAATCTTGCGCTTTGCCGACCTCAACTTTGTCAACAAAGACTGGATGGCAAACTCACTCTCAGAAGTTCTTGCATTAGGTGCTTATGCCCTGCTTATTGCTTACTTCATCCGTGCTACAAAGAAATAATAAAGACCGAAGGCTTCAGGAGTTTTAAATTTCCTGAAGTCATCAGCCTTTAAGTTCAAATAAACATAAAGAGAAGGCGGAAGAACGCAGAGACAACTTGGTCTTGCTGCATTCTTCCGCCTTTTTTATTGTCTTTCCGTTATTTCCCCTCTCGTTTTCTATGCAGCCAGAGTTCAATGCTATTGATAGAGTTTTGCCAGAGGATGTAGCAACCTGGTCCTACTGACGAGACGGGATTGAGATATGTATAAGCCATCCACACTGCAAAGGCTGTGTTTTTCTGTCCAAGTCCCTGACCTGATTCTATCACAGTTCCGAAGAAATGACCTACGTATCTGCCTATGGAATACTGAATGATACAAAGCAGCAGACCGAGGAATGCCATAAGCAGTAATAATGTAACAGAGGTGTCAGCATGGCAGATATTCTTCACCGTTACACCTGTAACAATGGAAAGAGAGAAAGCCCATGTATAAAACGACAAGTCTTTTATGCTTAATATCCAACGATGAAGCCGATGAAGATGGTGCTTCACGATATAAGCCAAAAACATAGGGAGAACAAGAACGAGGAATACCTTATATAATATTAAGAAGAAAGCATGAAGGAAACTCATCTCAACAGCCTTGTCGATTAATGGGAAGCAAACAGGTACGAGCACTGCCGTTATGAAGTTTGTAAGAAATGTGTAGGTTGTCATCTGCTCAATGTTTCCTCCCAGTTTCTGCGTAATCACAGGGGCTGCTGCGGCACAGGGGCTAATGATGCAGACAAGGACTGCCTCCATGAGTATCAACTCGTTTCCCTTTATGTGGAATGCGAGTATCGAACCAACAACTATGAATATGAAAACAACCTGAAACAGGGCTACCCACCAATGCCATGATACGGGAATGAGTTTACGGAAGTCTACTTTGCAGAATGTAACAAAGAGTATCATAAACATAAAAAATGGCAGAATCTCGTCAAAGACAGGACCAAGATAGTTGCCTACAGAATCTAACTGAGGAACAAAGGCAAAAACAAAATAAACAAGAGTGCCGACAAGCATGGCTGTCGGCAACGTCCAGTTTTTTGCAATATCTCTGATTGACATTCTTTACTCAGTTGTGGGTTATGAGTGTTGAGTTATAAGTGCTAAAGCGGAATATATTCCTTGAATGCTTCCATTGCTTCGTAGCAGGCAAGCCCTAAGTCGTCGTAGAGTTTTGCTGTGGCGCGGTTTCGGTCTTCAGCTCGCTGCCAGAACAGTCGCTCATCGTTTCCTAAGAACGGAGCACTCTCCATTTGCGACTGGTGCTTCAATATAGCATTACGCTTATGGCGCAGTTCTTCAGGACTCATAGGTACACACATCTCTATATTCTCTATCTCCCATTCAGCCCACGCTCCACGATACATCCATATTCTGCACTCATCCAGCCACTTAGCACCAGACTGTTTTTCTTCGTCTATTGCAGCCAAGACCGCATCGGTACATTTCTTGTGTGTGCCATGAGGGTCTGCCAAGTCGCCTGCCACATAAATCTGATGGGGCTTTATCTGGGCAAGAATCTTCTGAACTATACGCACATCCTCTTCACCCATAGGGTTCTTCTCAATTCTGCCGCTCTCATAGAAAGGCAAATCGAGGAAGTGAACTCTGTCAAGAGGAATATTGTTGTAGGTACTTGCAGTGCGAGCCTCTCCCCTCCTGATTAATCCTTTGATAGTCAGAATATCCTTTGTGTCGATGTCGCCTTCCTTCTTCTGCGCAAGATATTGCTTTATCTCCTGATACTTATTCTTAATGACTTGGTCTGCACTGTCGGCAAATAGTTGGTTGAAACCGTTGATGAAGTGCATGAAACGCGTCACCTCCTCATCGCCAACGGCAATGTTGCCCGAAGTCTCAAAAACAACATGCACTTCGTGTCCTTGCTCTACAAGCCGTCGGAGCGTTCCTCCCATCGAAATCACGTCGTCGTCGGGATGGGGCGAGAAGATTACTACTCGTTTCGGGTAAGGCAAAGCACGCTCTGGTCTATAGGTGTCGTCAGCATTCGGCTTACCGCCAGGCCATCCCGTTATGGTGTGCTGCAAGTCGTTGAATATCTTTATGTTGGCATTATATGCAGAGCCATAGAGTGCCAGCAGTTCAGACAATCCGTTTTCGTTATAATCCTTATTTGTAAGTTTAAGAATAGGTTTCCCTGTCAGTTGGCATAACCATACGAGTGCAGAACGAACCAGTTTGTCTGTCCATTTGCACGATGCCACAAGCCATGGATGCACAATGCGTGTGAGTCGTCCTGCTGCGGCAAGGTCGATGACAACATGAGCACCATTGTGAGTCTGCAAGAACGATGCTGGCAGTTGGTCGGTAATCTTTCCTTCTATGGCCTTCTGAATAATCTCAGCCTTTTCTTCTCCCCATGCAGTCAGGAAAATCTTCCTTGCAGAGAGTATTGTCTGAATACCAAATGTTATGCTGCATGGCGGCACTTGCTCCTGATTGCTGAAACTCATGGTCATCTCTTCGCGCGTAAGTGGTTCTATAAGTATGATGCGCGATGTGCTTGTCATGGTTGAGCCAGGAAGGTTTGTTGCAATGTTTCCTACACGGCCAATGCCTAACAGCATTACGTCTATGCCTCCAAACGACTTTATTCGCTGCTCATAGAGGCGGCAGTGCTCTTGCACTTGCTCTTGCGGAATTGTTCCGTCTGGACTGAAGATGTTGTTGGCATCAATGTTGACATGATTGAGAAACCTCTCTTTCAGTTGCATTATGCTCTTCACCTTACTGCTTTTCGTATTTGGGAAGTAGTCGTAGGCATTGAAAACTACAACATTATGGAAACTCAGTTGCTTCTCCTTGTGCATCTTAATAAGTTCCTGATAGACAGGAGTAAGCGATGAGCCTGTACCTAACCCAAGTACACAAAATCTGCCTTCGTGCTGTCGGGCTACTATCTCTGCAGCAATCTGCGAAGCAATATGCTGCGCACCCTCGTCAATAGAGGGGAAGATATCTGTTGGTATCTTCTCCATCCTGGTTATTTCAGACCGCTCAACGGCTGTACGAGGATGATAGAATTCAGCCGGAACTTTGTTTAAAACAATCTGTGAACTTAGGTTTAGACGCATAATTTATAGTTCATAGTTCATAATGCATAGTGCAAAGTGATACTGGATTAACGATTAAAGAATAAAGATTAATGACCTGTCAAAGTCCTCATAACTCATAACTCAAAACTAGTTAACGTTATCGTTCCCGTTAAAGTTAAATAATTGTCGCCTTTTCAATATCCTTGAAGTATCTGTAGGTGCCAACTTTAAGTTCGTCGGTAGCAGCCTCGTCGCATACTATTATGCCATGACGATGCATTTGCAGGGCACTGATAGTCCACATGTGAGTTACGCCACCTTCTACTGCTGCCTGCAAAGCGCGGGCCTTATGGTGACCGTTTACGAGAATCATCACTTCTTTAGCATCCATCACAGTTCCAACACCTACAGTCAGAGCCTGCTTTGGCACCATGTTTATGTCGCCGTCGAAGAAGCGCGAGTTTGCTATTATAGTGTCAGTTGTCAGAGTCTTAACTCTTGTACGCGATGTCAGCGACGAACAAGGTTCGTTGAAGGCGATGTGTCCGTCTGGACCTATTCCGCCAACAAACAGGTCGATGCCTCCTGCCTCACAAATCATCTGCTCATATCTTTTGCACTCCTCCTCAAGGTTTTCAGCATTGCCATTGAGTATATGTATATTCTCTTTCGGGCAGTCAATATGGTCGAAAAGATTTCGCGCCATGAATGAGTGATAACTCTCTGGGTGTGCCTCGTCAAGACCCACATACTCGTCCATGTTGAACGTAACCACATTCTTAAACGACACACGGCCTGCACGATAAGCCTCAACAAGGCAGGCATACATTCCTTCTGGCGAAGAACCTGTAGGCAGACCCAGCACAAAAGGTTTTTCGACTGTAGGTTTTGCCTCGTTTATTTTTTCTATAACGTGCTCGGCTGCCCAGCGAGACATATTTTCATAGTCTTTCTCAATTATTAAGCGCATTGTTATTTCCTTTCCTTTTTTATATAGTTTATTTCGTTATGTTCCAATTCTTTCAGCAATTTGTTTACTTTTTCAGCACCTTCAGAGCCGCTAAAACCCTTCGCTGCCTGCCATGCAAAATTAGAAATTTCCGAATAAACAACAAAATTTTCATACTGTTTTCATCACGTTTTTTTCAATATAACGCCAACATCTTATGGTAAATCAATAAACAATGCCCCAGAAAACCTGCCGATTTTTCAGATTATAAATGCCGAAAAAGTAGCAGAAGGATAGTATGAAATTTTTTGACAAAACATTTTTAAATTGATTAACTATACGCCTCCATAACTTAAAAATTTTCGACCGAGCAAAAAGAAGTTGCAAAATATGCGAGTATTTTGCGCTTTTTCGCTGTTTTTAGTAAATCACTTAATATCAAGACATTATACGTTTCGCCTCATAATTCATAAGTGTTAAAAAAATCAAAGGGCATCTTTCGCAGTGTGAAAGGGCACCTTTGGCACTGCAATATGCCACATATCGCACTGCGATATGCCACGTTTCGCATCGCGAAAGGACACCTTTCACTTTTTCGTTCATCACGACCGTTCACATAGTTTAAGCCAATTGATTAACAAATAAACAGTTTTTTACATTCAGCATCGTGCCAAGAGGAAAAAGCACCTGAAATCTTTCTCTAGATTGAAAAAACGGTTTGTCAAAATTTTTCACACTTTTCTTATTGAAAAATCTTGACAAAGTGACAAAAAAAACTGCTGCGAAAAAAACGCAGCAGAACCGAAATTTGTTTTTAATTTTTGTAGACTAAGTTTTAAAAGTATTGAATCTTGAAAATCGGTATGCTAAAAAATCCGATGATATAATCTTATTTTGTGTTAATCTTGTCGCAAAGATAAACAAAATATTTTTTATCAACAAACTTTTCGAGCAAAAAGTTAGAATTTCCCTCAAATTAACATTAAAATGACAGTTGACTATATGAGTTATAAGAATGTTAACGGGAACGGGAACGGGAACTATCTTAATTGATAATTACGTTCTCATTAATCATTATTCTTTAATCGTTAATCCTTAATCAAGTGCAACTATGAACTTCCACCTCCCCCCTTCTCAGTCTGTGAAAAAAAAATAATATTAGTGGTTTATTCTTTAATTATTCAAAAGATTATAGTATTTTTGCCTTTTGTTTGTACCTATATATAAAAGTAGGTGCATCATCAGAGAAAGAAATAGTATAATTAGCATAGATCTATAGGATTATGAAAGAATTTGTGATAAGCGACGCCAAGACCGAAACGGCGGTTCTGGTCGGTCTCATCACTCAGCAACAAGACGAGGATAAGACTAAGGAATACTTAGACGAACTGGAGTTTCTTGCAGACACGGCTGGAGCTGTGACTGTAAAGAGATTTACCCAGCGCGTTGGCGGCCCCAACCAGACAAGTTATGTGGGCAAGGGTAAACTCGAAGAAATACGCGAATATATAGAAAACGAAGAGGATGCCGACAGACCTGTGGGCATGGTCATCTTCGACGACGAACTGACTGCAAAGCAGATTCGCAACATTGAGCAGGTGCTGAAAGTGAAAATACTCGACCGCACATCGCTCATTCTCGACATCTTTGCCATGAGAGCTCAGACGGCTGCGGCAAAGACTCAGGTTGAGTTGGCTCAATACCGCTACATGCTTCCCCGACTGCAGCGTCTATGGACTCACCTTGAGCGACAAGGTGGCGGCTCAGGCAGCGGCGGCGGCAAGGGTAGCGTAGGACTGCGCGGACCTGGTGAGACTCAGTTGGAGATGGACCGCCGAATTATTCTCGGCCGCATGAGTCTGCTCAAACAGCGACTGGCAGAGATAGACAAACAGAAAACTACACAGCGAAAAAATCGCGGCAGACTGATTCGTGCAGCATTAGTGGGATATACCAATGTGGGCAAGTCAACAATAATGAATATGCTCTCTAAGAGTGAAGTTTTTGCAGAGAACAAGTTGTTTGCAACTCTCGACACAACTGTCAGAAAGGTTGTTGTAGACAATCTGCCATTCCTTCTTGCCGACACCGTCGGATTTATACGCAAGTTGCCTACCGACCTTGTAGACTCTTTCAAGTCGACACTCGACGAGGTTCGCGAAGCCGACTTGCTTATTCATGTTGTAGACATCTCCCACCCCGACTTTGAAGAACAGATAAAGGTGGTTGAGAAGACTCTGGCAGACTTAGGCTGTGCAGACAAGCCTTCTATGATTGTGTTCAACAAGATTGACGCCTACACATGGAAGGAAAAAGAGCCCGACGACCTTACGCCTGCAACCAAAGAAAACATCTCGCTCGACGACCTGCGCCGCACATGGATGGCAAAGCTGCAAGACAACTGCATCTTCATTTCAGCAACCGAGCGCATCAACATAGAAGAGCTGCGAAGCGTTGTCTATAAGCGCGTAAAGCAGCTTCATGTGCAGAAATATCCTTATCATGACTTTCTCTACGACATGGTTGAGGATGAAACTAATATATAAAAGCATCAAACTCTTATAAATTAACATGAAAGACTACAGAACCCTTACTAATGAAGAAATAAATCGTCTGGAAGAACAAGGATGCAGTGCCGAAGACTGGACTGCGATAAGCGTTGCAGACGACTTTTCCACATCACATATACATAATGTTTCGTTCTACGGAGAAGTAAATCTCGGTGTGTTTGAGAAAAACGTTGAGGTGAGCCAAGACTTTCTGAAACATTCAGGAATAAAGAATGCTACACTAAGAAATGTTACTATAGGCGACAACTGCCTGATTGAAAACATTGGAAACTTCATAAACAACTACACAATAGGCGAAGACTGCTACATCTCTAATGTGAACACGATGGAGACAACCGACGGCGCAACCTTCGGAGAAGGCCATCTGATAAGCGTTCTCAACGAGGTTGGCGAGGGCAACATCATGCTGTTTGACGGGCTTACTTCGCAATTGGCAGCCCTAATGGTTAAGCATTTCCACGACCGTGAACTGATGTCTACGCTGAAGAAGATGATAAAGGAAGACATTCAGAATACAGTTCCTGAACGCGGAACCATAGGCGACAGAGTGAAAGTCATCAACACTGGCGAGATAACCAACACGCATATCAACGACGACTGTCAGATAATAGGTGCAACAAGGCTGTCTGACTGTTCTATAAAGAGTATTCCCGAAGCAAGCGTATATATAGGCAGCGGAGTAATTTGCGAGAACTCTATCATCTACGACGGTTCAACCATACTCAACTCTGTTAAGCTGGAGAACTGCTTTGTTGGCGAGGCTTGCCATATCACCAATGGATTTACAGCCGACAGCAGCATCTTCTTTGCCAACTCATTTATGGCTAACGGCGAGGCTTGCGCTGCTTTCTGCGGTCCGTTCTCAGCTTCTCACCACAAGAGTTCGCTGCTCATCGGCGGTCAGTTCTCTTTCTATAATGCTGGTTCGGCAACCAACTTTTCTAACCATGCCTACAAGATGGGACCTATGCACTACGGCGAAATGGAGCGAGGCTCTAAGACAGCCAGCGGTGCATATCTGCTCATGCCTGCTCAGATTGGTGCATTCTCAGTTTGCTTCGGCAAACTGATGTATCATCCTGATACCAGAAACGTGCCGTTCTCTTATCTGATAGCATATTCAGACACCATGTATCTTGTTCCAGGAAGGAATCTTACGACCGTAGGACTTTACCGCGACATAAGGAAATGGCCTACAAGAGACAAGCGGCCAAGACCTGGACAAAAGAGCATAGTAAACTTTGACTGGCTCAGTCCGTTTACAGTCGGCGAGATTGTTCAGGGCAAGAAGATACTTGAAGACCTCCGCGCTGCTTCTGGCAACAAAGTCTCTACATACAACTATCATGAATATGTAATAAAGAACAGTGCGCTGAAGACTGGCATTCAGAACTACGACATGGCTCTGAGAATATTCATGGGTGCGGTGCTTAAACGCCATCCTCTTCGTGAGCCGTCTACCGACATTGGCATAGGCAAGTGGAACGACCTTTCTGGCTTGCTGCTGCCTGAGTCGGAAGAAATAAGAATTATTGATGACATAAAGAACGGAACACTCTCAGACATCAATAAGGTGCTAAAGCGTTTCAACGACATACACAACAACTATAATGAATACAGATGGGCATGGGCTTACCAGCTTATGTGCAACTATTATGGTCTCGACATAATCACAGAGGAGGATGCTGAACGTATTCGTCAAGACTACGTCACAGCCCGCCGTGCCTGGATAGCCGAGATCAGAGTTGATGCTGAAAAGGAATATCAACTTGGCGATGTTGAAGAAAGTGTGCTAAACAACTTCCTTGCACAACTGGACAAGGAAATAGAATATGAGCAGTGGGACTAATTAATTGATAATTATCTAATGTTAACGTCAACTCGTTTACTCGTCAACTTATAAACTTAAATATATATTTATATGAAAATCAGATTATTTATAGCAACTTGCTTGCTGGCAGTCGGAATGAGTGCCACAGCAAAAGACTACAAGTATCAGACCGTGCCAAACGACCCGATGCAGACACGCATCTATACTTTTGACAACGGACTGAAAGTTTACTTATCAGTGAATAAGGAGCGACCACGTATTCAGGCTAATATTGCCGTACGCACTGGTAGCCGCAACGACCCTGCTGAGACTACGGGTCTGGCTCACTATCTGGAGCACCTTATGTTTAAAGGTACAAAGCAGTTTGGCGTAACCGACCCTGCAGCCGAAGCACCTCTGCTCGACGAAATCGAAGCACGCTATGAGGTTTACCGCACTCTGACCGACCCTGCACAGCGCAAGAAAGCCTACCACGAGATTGACAGTATCTCTCAGCTGGCTGCTAAGTATTTCATTCCTAATGAGTATGACAAGCTGATGTCTGCTATCGGCAGTCAGGGTACTAATGCCTACACAAGCACCGACGTTACCTGCTACGTAGAGAACATTCCTTCAAACGAGGTTGAGAACTGGGCTCGCGTTCAGGGCGACCGTTTCCAGAACATGGTTATTCGCGGTTTCCACACTGAGCTTGAGGCTGTTTACGAAGAGAAGAACATCGGAATGGCTCAAGACAGCCGCAAGGTTTGGGAAGCACTCTATGCTAAGTTGTTCCCAAGCCATCCATACGGTACACAGACCACTATCGGTACACAGGAACACCTCAAGAATCCTTCTATCACTAACATTAAGAACTATTTCAAGCGCTACTATGTACCAAACAACGTAGCAATCTGCATGGCTGGCGACTTCAATCCTGACGAAGTAATAGCCATCATCGACAAATACTTCGGAAGCTGGAAACGCTCTGACAACCTGTCTATTCCCCAGTTCCCTGCACAGCCAGAGATTACCAATCCTATTGACACAACAGTTGTAGGCAAAGAGGCAGAGATGCTTATGATGGGATGGCGTTTCGATGCAGGCAACAGTGCTCAGAACGACACACTTGCTGTAATTGCCGACATGCTCACAAACGGCAAGGCTGGTATGCTTGAGGTTGACCTCGAACACACAATGAAGATTCAGGGTGTCAGCGCTTTCTGCGACCAGATGACAGACTACTCTATGTTTGTTCTCTACGGAGTTCCTAACGCTGGTCAGTCACTCGAAGAACTGAGAGGACTTCTTGTTGACGAGATGAAGAAATTCCAGCGTGGCGAATTTGACAAAGACCTGCTCGAATCAGTTCTCAACAACAAGAAACTCAACTTCTACCGCTCACTCGACGACAATAATTCTCGCGTTTCGATGATGGTTAACTCATATATCAACCACGAGGAATGGGCAGATGTTGTTGCACAGATTGACCGCCAGTCAAAGATGACCGTCGACGACATTGTTTCTTTTGCGAAGCGTCACCTCAACGACAACTATGTTTGCGTATTCAAGAAGATTGGAACAGACGAGACACAGGTGAAGATTGAGAAACCAGAGATTACTCCTATCCCAACAAACCGCGAACTCTCAAGCGAATTCCTCAACAGCATTAAGAATTCATACGTTAAGCCTATCGAGGCAAGATTTGTAGACTTCAACAAAGACCTTACCGAGACTAAGACTAAGAAAGGTCTGCCTCTGCTCTACAAGCAAAACAATACCGACGGACTCTTCAACCTTGCTTTCTACTATAACTTCGGCGACGAGGCAGACAACGAAATGAGCTATGCTGCTAATTACCTGAGCTATATCGGAACTGACAAGAAGACTATCACTCAGATAAACCAGGAATTCTACAAACTGGCTTGCAACTTCAGAGTTTCTGTCGGCAACGACATGATAAGCGTCTCTCTATCTGGTCTTAATGAAAACATGCCTCAGGCTCTTGCCCTCTTGGAGGACTTGCTCCACAACGCAAAGGCTGACAACGAGTCATACGCAAGTTTCCTCGACTTATTGCAGAAGCAGATGGACGACAGCAAGATGAACCAACAGGCAAACTTCTCTGCTCTTCGCGACTATGTGATGTATGGTCCTTACAACTCTACACGCAACATTATTCCGATGAACCAGCTACGCAGCATGGATCCTCAGAAACTTGTTGACAGACTGAAAGACCTTAACAAGTTTGAGCATACAGTTCTCTACTATGGTCCTATGAGTGAAAAAGACCTTGACAAGCTCCTCAGCAAGACTCACAAGACAATGAAAAAGATGCAGCCTGTTCCTGTAAACAAGGAATACACTATGACTCTCACCCCAAGCAACGAAGTGTATATTGCACCTTACGAGGCTAAGAACATCTACATGATTCAGTATCACAACGAGAACAAGCCTTTCGATGTAAACAACGTGCCTGTTATCTCACTCTTCAACGAGTATTTCGGAGGCGGCATGAACTCTATCGTGTTCCAGGAACTGCGCGAGAGTCGTGGTTTGGCTTACAGCTCTTATGCTAACTATTCTTATCCTTCGCGCAACAACCATCCTGAGAGCTACTTCACTTACATTGTATCTCAGAACGACAAGATGATGGACTGCATCAAGGTGTTCAACGAAATCATTACCGACATGCCAAAGAGCGAGGCAGCTTTCGGTATAGCTAAGCAAAGCCTCACAAAGAGCATCGAAAGCTCGCGCACAACTAAGTTCAACATCCTCAACAGCTACTATCTGGCTAAGAAGCGCGGATTCACAGAGCCTCTGGTTAAGAAGATTTACAATGCTCTTCCTTCACTCACTCTGCAAGACATCCTCAACTTCGAGAATAAGAACATGGTTGGCAAGACATATAAGTATATCATCCTCGGCGACGAAAAAGAACTTGACATGGATGCTCTCGAAAAGATAGGTCCTGTTCACCGTCTTACAACAGAAGAGATTTTCGGATATTAATTTATTAGTTTTTCAAGTTGACAAGTAAGCGAGTTGATAAGTTGACGAATTTACTTGTCAACTTTAATACATGGTTGTGATGGGTTAAGGATTAAAGAAAAAGATTATTACTCGCAACTCATAACTAAATTAAAGTAAAAAACATGACCCCAGAATTTAAATATGCCCCAATGTTTCAGTTGGGCGAAGATAATACAGAATACTACCTGCTAACTAAAGAAGGCGTAAGCGTTGGCGAATTTGAAGGACACGAAATACTGAAGGTTACACCTCAGGCTCTGACCATGCTCGCCAACCAGTGTTTCCACGACGTTTCATTCATGTTGCGCCCCTCACACAATGAGCAGGTGGCTAAGATTCTCAACGATCCCGAAGCGTCAGACAACGACAAATACGTAGCACTCACCATGCTTCGCAATGCCGAAGTGGCATGCAAGGGAAAACTGCCTCTCTGCCAAGACACAGGAACGGCTATAATCCATGCCGAAAAGGGACAGCAGGTCTGGACTGGATTCTCAGATGAAGAAGCTCTGTCACTCGGCGTCTACAAGACATATACAGAAGAAAACCTGCGCTACTCTCAGAACGCGCCTCTCACAATGTACGACGAGGTCAACACACGCTGCAACCTGCCCGCACAGATCGACATCGAGGCTACCGAAGGAATGGAATACCGCTTCCTCTGCGTTACCAAGGGCGGAGGCTCTGCTAACAAAAGCTACCTCTACCAAGAGACAAAGGCACGCATACAGAATCCAGACACACTCGTGCCGTTCCTCGTTGAGAAGATGAAAACTCTCGGAACTGCTGCCTGCCCTCCTTATCACATCGCATTCGTCATCGGAGGAACAAGCGCAGAGAAAAACCTACTCACCGTGAAACTCGCATCCACCCACTTCTATGACTCGCTGCCCACCACTGGCGACGAGACGGGACGTGCATTCCGCGACATAGAGCTGGAGCAGACACTCCTTGCCGAAGCACACCGCATAGGACTCGGAGCACAGTTCGGAGGAAAATACATGGCTCACGACATCCGCGTCGTACGTCTGCCTCGTCATGGAGCATCATGCCCAATCGGACTCGGTGTAAGCTGCTCTGCAGACCGCAACATCAAGGCAAAGATTAACCGCGACGGAATATGGATAGAGCGTATGGACGACAATCCTGCACGTCTCATACCACAGCATCTGCGTAATGCAGGCGAAGGCGATGCCGTAAAGGTTGACCTCGACCAACCAATGAGTGACATCTGCCGCCAGCTAAGCCAGTATCCTGTTGCCACACGTCTCAGCCTATCGGGAACAATCATAGTAGCCCGCGACATTGCCCATGCACGTCTCAAGGCTCGTCTCGACAAAGGCGAAGGACTGCCTGAATACTTCAAGAACCACCCTGTGCTCTATGCAGGACCAGCCAAGACTCCAAAAGGAATGCCTTGCGGCTCTATGGGACCAACCACCGCACAGCGCATGGACCCATACGTAGACGAGTTCCAGGCTTGCGGAGGCTCACTCGTGATGATAGCTAAAGGCAACCGTACCCAGCAGGTTACCGACGCATGCAAGAAACACGGAGGATTCTATCTCGGCTCAATTGGTGGACCTGCTGCGGTGCTCGCACAGCAGAACATCAAGTCTATTGAGTGTGTGGAATATCCTGAACTCGGAATGGAAGCCATCTGGAAGATTCGCGTGGAAGACTTCCCAGCCTTCATCCTCGTTGACGACAAAGGCAACGACTTCTTTAAGCAGATATAGGACTTCAGGGTTTCATTGCTGAAACAATAATAAAATAAGAAACAGAGAAGAATACTAAAGTTAAAAGATTCTTCTCTGTTTTTTTATTCAATTTATCTAAATACACTATTAGATAAAAACAAGAACCAAAACTAACGAAAAGAAGCATTTCTTTCATATAATATTCATAATTTCCTCTCAACCCTTCATTCAATACATCTCTGAAAAGAAGAGAAAAATTTGGAGAATCGGGTAGTTAGTATTAACTTTGCAGGCAGAAAGAAAAGACATTAAAAAAAAAGAAACTGAACAGAATAGATATGAAAGACTGGAAACGGGCATTGCCCGACTTGCTGGCGGTTGTGGCCTTTGCGGTCATCAGCCTTGCCTATTTCTTCCCTGCCGACATAGAGGGGAGAATATTGTTTCAACACGATGCTGCGGCAGGCAGGAATGCGGGGCACGAGTTTGAGGAATACCTTGAGCAGACAGGTGTACGCAGCCGATGGTCGAACAACATGTTCGGAGGCATGCCTACCTATCAGACTGCTCCTTCGTATGCGAGCAGCGACGGACTGAATGAGGCAATCAAGGCTTACCACCTATGGTTGCCAGAGAATGTATGGTATGTCTTTGCACTGCTACTGGGTTTCTATATCCTGCTTCGAGCTTTCGACTTCCGCCGCAGTCTTGCGGTTCTGGGAGCGATAGTGTGGGCATTCTCGTCGTACTTTTTCATAATAATAGCGGCGGGCCATATATGGAAGGTGTATGCACTGGCTTATCTGCCACCAATGATAGCAGGCATTGTGACAGCCTACCGTGGAAAGTTGCTGTGGGGTTTTGCACTGACGGCTCTGTTCACAGCCTTTGAGGTGAAAGCCAATCATGTGCAGATGACTTACTACTATCTGTTTCTGATTGTACTGATGGCTGCTGCTTTTTTTGCAGAGGCTGTCAGAGCAGGCAAACTGCGCCAGTTTGCGAAGGCTTCGGCAGTGATAGTGGTGGCAGCTCTGGTGGGTATACTTGCCAATGCGTCGAACCTATACCATACATGGCAATACTCTAAAGAGTCAATGCGCGGCAAGAGCGAACTGACAGAGAGGGGCGACAAGGAGCAGCAGACGAGCAGTGGCCTTGACCGCGACTACATAACGCAGTGGAGCTATGGCACAGGCGAGTCGTGGACTCTGCTTGTACCTAACGCTAAGGGAGGTGCAAGCGTTCCTTTAGGACAGAACGAGACAGCAATGAAGAAGGCTTCACCTGAGGTGATGAACGGCTTTCAGCAGATGTATGGCATTGACAATATATATAATAATGTAGTGCAATACTGGGGCGACCAGCCTATGACGAGCGGACCTGTGTATGTAGGTGCCTTCGTGCTGATGCTGTTTGTCTTGGGACTGTTTATTGTGAGGGGCGCCATGAAGTGGGCTCTGCTTGCGGCTACGCTGCTCTCACTGATGCTGTCGTGGGGAAAGAACTTTATGCCTCTGACAGACTTCTTCATAGACTATGTGCCGATGTATGCTAAGTTTCGCACTCCGAGCTCAATACTGGTAGTGGCAGAGTTTACGATACCTTTGTTAGCGATGATGGCTCTAAAGCGCATTGTTGACGAACCAGAGATACTTACAAAGAAATTAAAATATGTTTATATCAGCTTTGGGCTGACGGCAGGTGTGGCTCTTCTGTTTGCGCTGATGCCGACAATGTTCTTTGGAGACTTCGTGAAGAGCGAGGAAGTTGAACAGCTGAGCCAGATACCGCAACTGCCTCAGGAGATGCTAAACGGCCTGTTGAACAGCATAGAGAGCATGCGTCAGCACATCTTCACGACAGACTGCTGGCGTTCGGTTGCAATAATTGTGGCAGGAACGCTGCTGCTATTGCTGTTTAAGGCAAAGCGACTGAAGGCAGAATGGATGATAGGCTGCATGGCTGTGCTCTGCCTTGCTGACATGTGGATGGTGAACAAGCGCTATCTTAACGACGATATGTTTGTGGAGAAGAGCGTAAGGGAAATGCCTCACGAGAAGACACAGGCAGACGAGATTATTCTTCAGGACAAGGCTCTTGACTACAGGGTGTTTAACGTTTCGGGCAATGCTTTCAACGAGAGCGAGACATCTTACTATCACAAAAGCATCGGCGGATATCATGCAGCCAAACTGCGCCGCTATCAGGAGCTGGTTGATGCCTATATTGCTCCTACTGGCACTCAAGCTGAGAACAAGGAGATGCAGCGTCTGTCGAAGGCTGTTGTGGAGTCAGCAGGCGATATGTCAAAGATTAACGGAGACTCATTATTCCCTGTTCTGAATATGCTCAACACTAAGTATTTCATATTCCCTCTGCAAAATGGACAAACCATACCAGTGCAGAATATCTACACCTACGGCAATGCGTGGTTTGTTGACAAAGTTCACTATGCAAAGAATGCAAACGAAGAGTTGGAGAATCTTGGCAAGTTGAAACTTCGCCATGAGGCTGTTGCCGACGAGAGTTTCAAAGATGTGCTTGGTGAAAGCAGCGAGCAGGTAGACACTTCGGTTGTAGAGATAAAGAGCTATAAGCCAGACGAACTGGAATACACAGCAGAGAGCAAGACTGGAGGTGTGATAGTATTCTCAGAAATTTACTATCCAGGATGGAAAGCTATGGTAGATGGTAACGAAGTGGAAGTTGGCAGAGTGAACTATGTGCTTCGTGCAATAAAGGTTGGCCCTGGCAAGCACTATATTAAGCTGACGTTCAAGCCTCATTCAGTATCAGTCACAGAAACCATTGCCTACATTGCACTTGCCATCCTACTGCTAAGTATAATAGCTATTGTTGTTGTTAAAGTGAAAATGAAACGATAACGTGGAAAGAAAACTTTAACTTGTCAACTCGTTTACTTGTCAACTTGAATAAATAAGAAAAAGAAATGAAGAAGTTACTCTCATTGCCTCCTAATCTTGTAGACTGTTTCCACGATATAACTGGATATACAACCGACGAATGGTTTTGCACTAACGATCCGATCGGTCATAAACTAGGATCAGGAGGTGGTTCGGTGTGGCTTCTTCAACAGGCATTCAAGGCTTCGGCTAATGGGAAAGACATAAACGAATGGCTGAAGTCTGACAGACGATTACTGCTTCATGCTGGCGGACAAAGCAGAAGACTGCCAGCCTATGCTCCTTCTGGAAAGATTCTTACACCAATACCCGTATGCCGATGGGAAAGAGGACAACATCTGTCGCAGAACCTGCTTGAGATTCAACTTCCACTCTATGAACAACTGATGGAGGTGGCTCCCGAAACACTACACACTATGATTGTGAGCGGCGACGTATATATACGCACATCACAACCGCTACCAGAAATACCTGAAGCCGATGTTGTTTGTCTCGGACTATGGCTGAGTGCTGATATAGCAAGAAACCATGGAGTGTTTGTTTGCGACAGAGAGACTCCATCCGTACTGAAATGTATGTTGCAGAAACCTTCAATAGAGAAACTGAACGAACTGCAACGCAACAATCTTTATCTTACCGACATTGGTGTTTGGATGCTAAGCGACCGAGCCATTGAAGTGCTTATGAGGCGTTCAATGAAAGGAAACGAAATCACCCAATATGATTTATATTCTGAGTTTGGATGTTCATTAGGCAGCCAGCCTACAATAGAAGACGAGGAAGTAAACAGGCTTACGGTGAAAGTGATTCCACTGACAGGTGGAGAGTTCTTCCATTTCGGAACATCTCACGACATTATTTCTTCTACATTGCGTATCCAAAATCTTGAAAGTGATCAGCGAAAAATAATGCATCACTCTAGCAAGCCACATCCTTCAATGTTTGTGCAGAATGCTGAGACATGGATTAAGATTACAGAACAAAATCAGAATCTCTGGATAGAAAACTCTTGCATAAGCGAAGAATGGACCATTAAGAAAAACAACATAATAACTGGTGTTCCTGAAAACAATTGGAAGATAAATCTAAATGACGGACAATGTATTGACATTGTACCAATAGGAGAAACTGAATGGGCTGTAAGACCATACGGATTTAACGACTGTTTTCGTGGAAATATTGACAACAAAGAAACTCAGTTCATGGGCAAACCATTGCTGATATGGACTGTTGAACGAAACATAGACCTAAGCCAGATTAGCAGTTCAGACAATAACAACAATACGTCTGCTACCGACATTCAGTCTGCACGCCTCTTCCCTGTAGTAAACAACATTCACGACATGGGACTGGTGTTGAGATGGATGCTAAACGAACCTGAGCAAGATGGAGGCAGAATGTTGTGGCAGATGAGCAGAAAACTTTCTGCCGACGAGATTTCAAACCAAGCTAACCTTCACCGCCTTACAAATCAGCGAAAAGAATTCAGACAAAAGAACTGGCCTACCCTTGCCAGAAACTATCAGCATAGCGTTTTCTATCAGGTTGACTTAGAAGACGCAGCAACAGAATTTACCGAAGCCAACCTTCCACTGCCCCATCCAATCAGCGATGATGAGCCGATGATGATGAGAATCCACGATGCTATGTTTCGCTCTGAATGGGCAAGGAAACGATTGGAAACCAATCAGGTAACACTAATACCAAACAAGGAAAACGAGCTGAAAGAAATAGCCAGGCAGCAGCAGGAGAAAGCATTCCACTTGCTGCGAGATGGCATTACGACCTCGGTTGTCAACAATATTCAGCATCCTCGAATGGCAGTATATAGCGACCAGATAGTCTGGGGACGTTCACCTGTGAGAATTGACATTGCAGGAGGATGGACCGACACTCCGCCATTCTGCCTGATAGAAGGAGGAAACGTAATAAATCTAGCTATAGAACTTAACGGTCAGCAACCTATTCAAGCATATATCCGACCTGCAAAAGAACACAGGATTGTGCTAAGAAGCATTGACTTAGGTGCTACAGAGATAGTTGAAACTTATGAGCAGCTGGCAGACTTCACTAAGGTTGGCAGTCCGTTCTCCATTCCTAAAGCAGCACTTGCACTTGCAGGATTTCTCCCAACCAACATGATTCTTTCTTCTACTAAAGAAACAGCATGGCAATATTCTTCGTTGACACAACAACTCGACGACTTTGGCTGTGGCATAGAGATAACCCTGCTGTCGGCTATACCAGCAGGAAGCGGACTCGGAACAAGCAGCATTCTTGCTGCCACCCTGCTCGGTTCGCTTAGCAATTTCTGCGGACTAGGATGGGATAAGTCTGAAATAGGTCATCGCACTCTTGTCTTAGAGCAACTTCTGACAACTGGAGGAGGATGGCAAGACCAGTTCGGAGGAATAATTGAAGGAGTGAAACTGTTGCAAACAGAAAGAGGATTCAGCCAGTCACCAGTAGTCAGATGGCTGCCTGAACATGTTTTCACCAATGCAGAATACCGTCCATGCCATCTACTTTACTACACAGGAATAACAAGAACTGCAAAGCAGATACTGGCACAAATTGTAAGAAGAATGTTCCTAAACCAAGGTGATGAACTTCAACTTCTTCGACAAATGAAGGCACACACACTGCAAATGTATGAAGCAATTCAGCAAGGCAACTTTGAGGAAACGGGAAGACTGGTTAGGAAAACATGGAATCAGAACCAGCTACTCGACACAGGGACATGCCCTGACGAAATAAAAAAACTCACTTCTTTAATAGACGATTATTGTTTAGGTTATAAACTTCCTGGAGCAGGAGGAGGCGGTTATCTCTACATGATAGCAAAAGATGCAGAGGCTGCTGCCCATATTCGCAACATTTTAACGGCAAATCCTCTAAACAGCAACTCTCGCTTTGTTGAAATGTCTCTTAGCAACAGAGGCTTTGAATGTAGTAAAAGCTAATATTTTAGTACATAGTTTTTATAGTTGACAAGCAACTATAGTGCATAGTTATTCAAGTAAACAAGTTGACAAGTTAAAGTTAATGTTCCCGTTAACGTTGAAATTAACTTATCGTTCCCATTAACATTAAAGTTTCAATTCACAAAGTTCTTCACCCTTTCGTCTTCCAATCATATAAACGCGGTGCATCTCGTCTGCATTATGCGAAGTATGACCTATGGGCAGTTTTTCATCTGGGCGAACAACAATAGCTGTTCCTTCTTTTTCTCTCTCTGCCACATAATCAAGTTGATTGTTATACATTATGTGACGCTCAGCCATAGCCTTTACCAGCTCAGGGTAGCGGTGAAGCCAAAGCTTTGCCAGCGGCATCAGTTTTAGTTTCTCTTTTCTATAACCCTCAGGCTGAGTTAGTATCACTATATTACGTTTATATCCCCTTCTCTCCGACTCTCTCAATGGAATAGAGTCAGTCACTCCACCATCAAGTAACTTCATTCCTTCAAGTTCCACAACATTCGAGGCCATCGGCATCGAAGCAGAAGCCCTTATCCATTCCAAAGCATCATAGTCGAAGCGGTCAATACGATGATATACTGGCAAGCCTTTTTCTATATCAGTGCAAACCACAACAAATTCGGTCTTGTTTTCCTCGAAAGTCTTTCCGTCGAATACATCATATTCAGTAGGAACAACATGATAGGCAAATTCAGCATTAAACAAATCGCCCGTAGTGATAAGAGAGTGAAGCCCTGCATAGCGCTTGTCCTTGCAGAAACGCATATTATATCTTATAGCCCTGCCCGCCTGCCGCGACTTGTAGTTACAGCCAAAGGCAGCCCCAGCCGAAACACCTATTATTCCGTCTACCTCAACACCATGCTCCATCATCACGTCGATAACGCCAGCAGAAAAAAGTCCGCGCATGGCACCGCCCTCAAGTACAAGTCCCGTTTTCATATTTTTATTTAGATTATATAAGGTTTTAAGATTATGAGATATTCAGGTTAAAGCCAAGTCCGCCTTGCAACCTAAACTTCTCATAATCTTAAAAACCTTAATTCCTATCTGTTCATGTCAAAGCCAATGCGCACGCCATCATAGTTCTTGCTTACATCGCCAATGGCCTCAACTGTAGTGTTTCCACTCATGGCAGCAGCAGCCTGCAACAGAGTGAGAAGCTTTTTCGACTCGAAAAGAATGCTTACGCCCCCCATACCATTGCGTTTAGCATATCCTTTGGCAGAGAAAAGCAAAGTCTTCAGAGTCAGCTGGCCTGTCTTTGCGTCATATACATAATTGCCGCTTATGCTTTTTCCGTCAATCTTTCCTGAGAAAGTCTTGTCTTCATTAAACGCAATGAAAGTATTAGACGAACTCAAGCCAATAGAAGAATAATAGCTCTGCAACTTTCCCTTAATCTCCGTTGCAGCCACCTCACCGCCAGCCTTAGCCAGCAGGTTGTCGGAAGTGAACGCGCAGCCAGGTCCAGCATAGTGCCATCTGCCTATCAGTGCAGCCTCAGAGAGTTTGTCAGCACCTATTACACTCGAAATCACATTAGTAATTGTGTTCGGGTCAGTTGCAGCACCCAGTATGCTGCCTAAGATGTCAGCACCACCAGCCATGCCGTTTTGCGTGCCAAGCGTGCCACATCCTGTTACCGTAAATGCCAATGTCGTTGCAAAAACTGCAGTTCTTGCAACTTTTTTAACTGATGTTTGTTTTTTTCTTTTCATAATGGTTTTTATATGTTTATAAATTCATAACTCTATAAGTCGAAAAATGAAAAACCTTAATCATTAATCCTCCAACCTCCCTGCTATGAATCAGATTGATTGTCTGGCCAGTTAACGAGGAAGAGTTTCTCTGTAGCACGAGTGAAGGCAGTGTATAGCCAGTGAATATAACTTGGCGTCAGCCATTCCTGAGTCATATATCCCTGATCTACATAGACGTGAGCCCACTGTCCGCCCTGCGCCTTATGACAAGTTACGGCATAGGCATACTTCACTTGAAGTGCATTGAAATATTGATTAGTTCTCAACTGCTGCAAACGGTCTGCCTTTCGTGGAATATCGGCATAGTCTTCCATCACTCTCTCATAGAGCTGCTGGCTCTGCTCACGAGTAAGAGAGGGCGACTCCGACTGCAAGGAGTCTACGATGGCAGTCAGTTCCATTTCCATATTGTCATAGTCAGGAAACTGCAATGACAAGTCGGTAAAGGTAAATCCATAGAGTTGTCTTGTCCGCCTCACCTTGCAAACTTTCACTCTGTCGCCATTAGCTATAAGGAATGCTTGTTTTTTCACGTTGCCACCTTTCTCGCTGCTGTCTCCTTCGTCTATATCAACATACTTGTTTTTCACTACCATCAGATAGTCGCCATGAGATATTTCCTCCTCACGGTCGAGCACTCTGTTTCTTATTCCATTATTATATATGTTGGCACGCTTGTTTGAACGGGTGATGACGATGGTGTCGTCTATTCCTGCGCTGCGATAGCTGTCAGAGAGCTGTTCTATCAAGTCTATGCCGCTAATGCTGACGATGTCTGGAAAACCAGCAAACTTAATTATCGGCAGATGGGTGACGGCATCATTTGTTATCATCTGCCTTATTCGTGTGGCATTGAAGAGGATGCCAGAGTCCGCACTCTGTCTCAACACTTCGCTAAGGTCAGCCTGAAACACATTCATTCCGTATCCTTCAAGCGTACTTCTTGACAAAGCGGGTGAGTCTGCCTCGCCCACTGGGGGCAGCTGCGCCTTGTCGCCAATGAGGAAGAGGCGGCAATTCTGTCCCTCGTAGACATACTTCATCAAGTCGTCAAGCAGGCAGCCACTTCCAAAAGCGGTCTCGTCGGTTGCTCCATTTGATATCATCGAAGCTTCGTCTACAATGAAAAGAGTGTTGCGATGAAGATTATTATTAAGATTGAAAGCAGAAACGTCGCCGAATGTGCGCTGTCTGTAAATCTGCCTGTGTATTGTCCCTGCCTTCAGTCCGCTCGTGGTAGAGAATACCTTAGCAGCTCTGCCAGTTGGAGCCAGCAAGACAACTCTTTGTCTCAGCCTTGCAAGTGTCTGCACAATGGCTGACGCAATGGAAGTCTTACCAGTACCAGCACATCCGCGCATGAGCATAAGTGCAGAGGGTTCTCTGCTAAAGAAAAATCGGGAGAACTCAAGAATGGCCATGTCCTGTTCTGCTGTAGGCTGGAAACCAAAAGTCTGCTTTATCTGGAAAATAAGTTCTTCTTCCACTTCTTTTTTTATTATCACTTTGGCAGAATAGCAAAGAAAATCATTCAAAAATCAATCTTGCTGAAAAATAAATATCAATTCTTATGCCTTCTTCTGACTATTTTTTGTATTTTTGCGGAGATAAATTTGCGTATGCAAAAGTAGAAAAAGAAAATGAAACACGCAATTGATGATGGAGAAAAATAACATTATCGCTATTCGCATCAGCCACCAGTCGCTTTCGTTTGCTGCAGAAGACAGTGAAGCTGCAAACGGCTTGAGCTATGAGCCTTATATCATAAACAGCAGTATTTCTATGGCTGCCAACCTGCGTGAGGCTTTCGTGCGCTCCACACTTCTTTTACGCAACTATCGCAGAGCAGTTGTCTTCATCGACAGTCCTGTGATGATTCTGCCTACGGAGGAGTTTCGCGAGGATGAGAAAGAACTACTCTACGAGCATACGTTTACCAAGAAGCATCTGCATGTAGTCACTCATGCCGTAATACCTGAGTTGTCGGCTGTTGCCATCTTCTCAATAGAAAGAAACATAAAGAATGTCATCGACGACCATTTCGCTGACGTAAGATATCTGCCGCTGCCTATGCCAGCATGGTCGTTTCTTCACAACAGAAGCTACAACAACCTCAACAAAAAACTATATGCTTATTTCCACGATCAGAAGATGGAAGTTTTCAGTTTTTCGCAAAACCGTTTCAAGTTCTGCAACTGCTTCAAGGTTGCAAGCCATCAGGATGCACTATACTTCCTGACAAGTGTGTGGCAGCAACTGGGTTTCAATCAAGAGAAAGACGAACTGCACTTTGTTGGACACATAGATAAGCAGGATGAGTTTCTGAATGAGGCTAAAGAGTTTCTGAATAACGTTTATATGATAAGGCCAAAGGCGGACTTCAACCGACACCCGTTCTGCGAAACACCTGCTCTGCCTTACGACCTTATGGTCTATTTTGTTGAAAAACAAATAAGTTGACAAGCAACTATAGCTCATAATTCATAGTTTTATACTGGATTAATGATTAATGACGAGTTAACGTTATCGTTGCCGTTCTCATAACTACATAAATAAGAATAATGCGAATAATTACAGGACAATATAAAGGAAGACATTTCGACATACCGCGCACTTTCAAGGCTCGGCCTACAACTGACTTTGCAAAAGAGAATATTTTTAATGTTCTTAACGGATACCTCGACTTTGAGGATACGTTAGCACTCGACCTCTTTGCTGGCACTGGCAGCATTTCTCTTGAACTTCTTTCAAGAGGATGCAAGCAGGTTGTAAGTATTGAAGCCGACCGCGAACATGTCGCTTTCATTCGTCAGTGTTCACAGAAACTGAATACCGACCGCCACGTAATTATCCGCTCTGATGTTTTCCGATACATCAAACATGTCAGCCAACCGTTTGATTTTATTTTTGCCGACCCACCTTATGCCTTGCCTAATCTGCCAGAGATACCCGACATTGTCTTTCAGCACAAACTGCTGAAACCCGAAGGCATCTTCGTTTTTGAGCATGGCAAGGCCAACGACTTCAGCTCACACCCTAACTTTATTGAACATCGAAGCTACGGAAGTGTGAACTTCAGCATCTTCAAGGAAAAAGGCGAATAATCATCTCTGTCAGAGCAATGGAGCCAACAGACGGACTATAGACTCCCACAGCCGGTAGAAGAACGGTCGGTTGCTGATAATCCTAACGTCGTTTATCAATATACTATGTCGCTGGTCTTCCATGAAAACCTGCTTCAGACGCAATGCCATCTGCTCATCATAGAAGAAAGCATTTGCCTCGAAGTTGTTTTCAAAACTGCGGAAGTCCACATTAGTTGAGCCGCAAGTGCAGAGTGTGTCGTCGCAGATAAGCAGCTTAGAATGGTTGAAACCAGCCTTGTAGAAATAAACTTTCACTCCTGCATCGAGCACCTGCATCACATAGGAACGACTTGCCCACTCAACAAAGCGTGCATCAGTGTGGCGAGGTATCATCAATCTTACATCCACTCCTGCTAATGCCGCTGTGCGTAGGGCAAACAGCACAGGCTCCGTAGGCAAGAAGTAAGGAGTCTCAATGTAGACATATCTCTTTGCTTCAAGAATAATCCTTACATAGCCTTGCATTATGTCTGGCCATGTGCTGATAGGACTACTTGTTACTATTTGTGCAAGACAGTGATTGTCAAGGCTTTGTGGTATAGACGGATAATACACATGGTCGTCTATTAGTCGCTGCGACACAAAGAACCAGTCAGACAGGAATGCACTCTGCAATCCATAGACTGCCCCACCCTTTATACGCAGATGAGTGTCGCGCCAAGCCTGCTTACCCGTACCAGTGATGTAACGCTGCGCAATATTCATTCCTCCTATGAATCCTTCACAACCGTCAATGACACATAGCTTGCGGTGGTTGCGATAGTTCACCTTACTTGTAAGCATAGGGAAACGAACTGGCATGAAGGCTCTAATGTCAACTCCTGACTTTCTCATTCGGTCATAGAATCGCGACGGAACTCTCCAACAGCCCACGTCGTCATAAATAACTCTTACCTCAACTCCTTCTTTTGCTTTTTCTATCAGTATATCTGCCACTTGCCTGCCAAGTTCGTCGTCGTCGAAAATGTAGGTAAGCAGATGTATGTGATGCTTTGCCTTTCGGAAAGAATCCATCAGTGCGGGGAAGAACTCACTTCCGCAAGTGAATATGTCAACATCGTTATTCTTGAAAGGAAGAGCCCAGCCCTGTCGTGAAAAAAGATGGATTAGCTGCTCATGCGATTCTGGAACAAGTATTTCATTTTGGCTCACGAAATTAAGCATGCTTCGCTTTTTCAGTTCTTCCAGACTCTGTCTGCCTATGATGCGTTCCTTTCGCGTATTCTGACCGAAGAAGAAATATAAGATTATGCCTGCCACTGGCACGAAAGCCAGCACCATGAGCCAAGCCAATGCCTTTGCAGGCTGGCGGTTATCCATCAGCACCGCTACCATAGTCAGTATGATAATGATGGAATAAACAGGAATGACAAACCAGTTAAAATAGATCATTGTTCTTTAGTTGTTAAGTTTTTGAAGTATCGGGGGTATTAAGTTCTTTAGTCCTTCAGTTTATGTGTTGACGAGTTCCATAAGCAAGAGTTTTGGAAGTAATGCTTAAAAGGTTTTCAGGTTATAAGTCTATAGTCTACAACCATTAGCCTAATGACCTTTTAACTACATTCAACCTAACAAGCTTATCTCTTGCGAAACCTGAATCAATTAATAATATTACTGCCCAGATTTTTTGCAAACATATTGCGTTGCTCTTGCAGAGTACGAATCTGCTTCATAACAGACATCATGCGCTCCGTGTCGTTGGCAACAAGCGACAACTGCTGCTGCAACTGTTTCAACTGCATCTCAACATGATACATACGATAGTCGAGCATGAGATGGCGGACCTGATTGCGCAGCATTTCCTCTTCAACATCAATCTGCATACTCTTCGACAGGTTGTAGTCGTCAATGCTCAGCGTTGTGGCAAGCTGCGCTATCTCTATGTCGTGATGTTGCAGGAAGAATGTCTCGGCTGTGAAACCAGCATCGTGAACATGCTCCATTGCCTCCTCAAGCATCTTATTATATATAGGTACAGACAAGCTCAGATTGTCCGACTGTAAATCATAGTAAATATATTCTATCACCGTCAGGTCTATTACGCTTCCATCTTCAGCCTCTACATTGTTGAAAATAATCTGTTCGCCATATCTCACTATGGTCTGCACTATCATTCTCTCTATAGCAGAAGAGAGCCGCAACTCCTTGTTGGTTCTGTCAACGTGTACCTCAGCAGCCGTCAGTCTGCTGCTTGCCCCACTGCCATTTCCTGCGATGCGGTCTGGTTCACTGCTATTGCCAGCAGCACCGTTGTAGCCATCTTGCTGCGACTGCGGGCGGTTGCGCTCGTCGCGGATAAACTTGTTCATCTGAGTGATGAGTGTCTGCTCCGCTATGCCTATGCGCTGCGAACAGTCTTTTATGTAGGTAGCCCTTATTATCGGGTCTTTAATCACCGATATGCTCTTCACTATGCTGCTTATAGCCTCGCTCCGCTTTATCGGGTCGCTGACGCCTTTCAGCATCAGACGAGTCTTAAACTCGATGAAGTCGGTCTGGTTTTCCTCTATATACTTTCTGAACTCCTCAGCCCTGTGCTTGCGTGCAAAACTGTCAGGGTCTTCATTATCAGGCAGCAGCAAAACCTTCACGTTCATGCCTTCGGCAAGCAGCATGTCGGTACCACGCATTGCAGCATGAATACCTGCTTCGTCGCCGTCGTAGAGCAGCGTTATGTTCTGCGTGAACCTGCGCAACAACTTTATCTGGAACACGCTTAGTGCAGTACCAGAGTTTGCCACAACATTTTCTATGCCGCACTGGTGCATGGAAATGACGTCGGTATAACCTTCGACCATGTAGACCCTGTCTTCTTTCACAATCTGGCGCTTTGCCTGGAATATGCCGTAGAGCTCGTGGTCTTTATGATAGATGTCGCTATCGGGCGAATTGACATACTTCTGAGCAACTCCCTTTGTTCTGGTGTCAAGAAGCCTGCCTCCAAAGGCTATCACCTTTCCGCCTACTCCTATCCAAGGGAAAATCACCCTGCCCCTGAAGCGGTCAATTACCTCTTTGTTGCTCTTTCCGCCCTCGACGTCATCGGCAGCCTCGTCGGTTTCTTTTCTTCCATCCCTTTCGTAGCATAAGCCTGTCTTTACAAGAAACTCTGTCTTGTAGCCTTTTTTCAGAGCTGTCTGAGCCATAGCGTCGCGGCGGTTGAGGCAGAAACCGAGTTTGAAACGCTCTATTATGTCGTCGCGGAATCCGCGCTGCCTGAAATATTGCAGTCCTATAGCCCTTCCGTCAACATCGTTAATCAAGACATCGTGAAAATAGTCGGCAGCCCACTCGTTAACGATCAGCATCGACTCGCGCTCTCCCTGTTGCTGTCGCTCCTCGTCGGTCAGTTCGCGTTCCTCTATCTCAATGTTATATTTGCGAGCCAGCCAGCGCAGTGCATCGGGATATGTCATCTGCTCATGCTCCATAATGAAGTTGACAACATTGCCAGCCTTGCCACAGGCAAAGCACTTATACACGCCTTTTGCTGGCGACACAGAGAATGAAGGAGTAGTGTCGTCATGGAATGGACACAAACCCTTATAACTCGTTCCGCGCTTGCGGAGCGAGACAAAGTCGGACACCACGTCAACAATGTTGGCAGCATCCATTATCTTGTCTATAGTCTGCCTGTCAATCATTTCACAATACGGCTACAAAGTTACAAACTTTTAACTGATAATCGGCAAATGCCAGTCAACTTTTTTATATGATTATGCAGAAAAGAAACATAAACAATAATATAAACCTCTGAAGCCGAAACCGAAACTTCAGAGGTTTTAAAAAAATAGAGTCTTCCAGGAACAATGCTTATTCTTAATTGCAATCAACTCTACTGCTTGCCAACCGAAAAGTCTTAAATTTGCAGAACAACCATAAACTAATGTTCCCTTACAGTCTCAACTTACTTATCCTGTGCTATTCTTATATAAAGATCACTAATTCCCATAAAGCTTATTCCGAGCAACATATAACGTTCTGCGTTTGTGTTGTTTGGTCTGATATGTACCTTCAGCTCTCGGTCAGATTCCTTTTCCACCCTAAACCATGAACCTTCATACATATTCACTACTATTGGGTCTTCATGCCATCGCTCTCTTTCCTCATTAATGCTTTCTATCTTCTTTAAATAATCGTCAGCCAATTGGTCGTATGGCATAAGGCGATACAGACTAAATCCCCAAGATTCACTATTTATCTGCTTGATAACTAAGTCGCCCCCTTTGGCTGAAAATGTAGTATCAGTTACATCAAATATTGGAAACCCAAAACCACGTGGACCATCAGGCAAGTCAATCTCGTCATCTTTGCTACATCCCATAAAGGCTGAAAAAGAAATAAAGCTAAAGACGATAAATAAAAAATACTTTCTCATGTTTGTCCTTTCTTTTTTGGTAATGTCTATTTGTAATTGAATAAATTATTCATGCTTCGTAAATGCTCAACTTGTTTGGCTATGTTTTTTCAGGTTATAAGGTGAAGTTTGACTGTTTATTTCATGAAATGCAGTTCAACATGCCAACCTCACCTCATGCTCTTTATACCTCAGAAAGCTGAGTAGTTCCGAAACTTCTGTTGCAGAATTTAAGACTACTTGTGCTGCCTTACTATTAGCAGTGTATAGCTTTCATAATCTTCGCTGCTTATTGGCACTATGTATAATTTCCTTTCTTCTCCAGTCTCGTTTTTCTCTAAGGTCACAGCTATGGTTCTGTCGTCAGGTCGTTCTACTAAAAACCATGAACCTACAACTTCAAAAAAACCTTTCAAACCAATAGGAGGATTTTCTTTTATGTATTCTTCTGCCATTCTATCGTATGGACTGGAATCTACACTATACAAAAACCATTTTATTCCATCCGTCTGGCGCAGAATAACTTTTCCGCCATCAGCCGATAGCGTTGTGTCAGCAACATTGAATGTTGGGGGATTTCTAACTGGCTCTTCTGGAATATTGTTATTGTCATCGCTGCTGCAACCAGACATCACAGCCAACGACAATAGAAAGAGCATACAGAAAAATAATAATTTTTTCATAATTAGTTAAGTAAATTATTAAGTAGTACTGACTAATTTGCCATACACTTGTTCAGTACAATAACAAAGTGATAGGCATTAAGATAGTTTGTTTTCGCAAATATAATGATTTGTTCTTGATTTAAAACAAAGTGTTAAAGTTGTTTATCACTTAATAATACAACTAACTGTTTTTCAAGCAAATAAACAACTTATAGATTAACTTTATAAGACTTCACGTTGACTTAAAAACAAGAAAACATAGTGCGTAGTCTTTATTTAGTGCATAGTCTTTAACAGTGCATAGTTCATAGTGCATAGTGCATAGTTAAGGTTAATCCTGCTCGATGTTGTTGCATAGTGGAAACATACTCCTCAGTCACTTCGTGCCAGCTCCCCTAACTTAGGGGAGCAATTTCTTTATTTGAGTCTTTAATGTCACACAGATTCCTAAGATGTCTCAGATTTTTCAACTTTAATTTAACTGAATAACTATAGTCTGTCAAAGACTCTGGCAGTAGCTATTCCCCCTCTAAGCTAGAGGGGGTGCCCCAACGGGGCGGGGGCGTATGAAAATAGTTCATATTTCATAGTTGACTAGTTAACGTTAAAGTTCCCGTTCTCGTTCCCGTTAACGTTATTATAATCTGAAACCAGTTTTTCTTTTCTTGTCCTTGCCAAGCGAAAAACTTGCAATTTTCAGAGGCGAGTTGGGTAAAAAATTGATTAACTAACCCCGCTGATAACTTAAAAATTTTGGACTGAGAAAAAAGAAGTTGCAAAATATGCGAGTATTTGGCGGCTTCTCGTTCTTTTTAGTAAACCGTTCAATATCAAGACATTATACGTTTCGTCGTAAAACTCATAAGTGTTAAAAAAATCAAAGGGCACCTTTCGCAGTGTGAAAGGGCACGTTTGACACTGCAATATGCCACATATCGCATTGCGATATGCCACGTTTCGCATCGCGAAAGGACACCTTTCACTTTTTCATTCCTTATGTTCGTTTACATAGTTTAAGCCGATTGATTAACAATTAAACGCTTTTTAGCATTTCACTGCGTGCCAAGCATAAAATATTTCTCTAGAATTAAAATTCCGTTTGTCAAGATTTTTTACTTTTTTCGTCAAAAAATCAGACTGATTTTGGAAGTTACAAATTATAAGTTGACTAGCAGTATTCTTTGGGTTATTTACCCAGCCCCTGCCTACAATGGAGGGAAGCAGATGCGCATTGTCTCAGAGCAGGGTATGTGAATTTAGTTCATAGTGCATAATGCATAGTTGTTTTAGTTAACGTTAAAGTTAAGGTTATCGTTCCCGTTAACGTTAAAGTTCTCACAAACTTAACAATCATCAAGAAAACATAGTTTTAGCATATGGTTTAACGTAGTGCAGGTATTTTTTAGGATTAATCTTTTGACAAATGAACAAAAATTGCTATTTTTGCGGCGGAAATTTCTAATATTTTATATATATATGAGTTTAAAGATTGTAGTACTTGCCAAGCAAGTACCCGACACACGAAATGTGGGTAAGGACGCAATGACAGCCGAAGGCACAGTCAACCGAGCAGCCTTGCCTGCCATCTTCAACCCAGAAGATTTAAACGCTCTTGAGCAGGCTCTCAGACTTAAGGAGCAGCACGAGGGCTCAACAGTTGGTATATTGACTATGGGTCCTCCTCGCGCAGGAGAGATTATCCGTCAGGGACTCTATCGTGGTGCCGACACGGGATGGCTGCTGACCGACCGTCTTTTTGCTGGTGCTGACACGCTGGCTACGAGCTATGCTCTGGCTACGGCTATAAAGAAGATTGGCGATGTTGACATCGTTATAGGTGGTCGTCAGGCTATCGACGGCGACACTGCTCAGGTTGGTCCACAGGTTGCCCAGAAACTGGGTCTCAATCAGGTTACCTACGCTGAGGAGATTCTGAAAGTGGAGAACGGAAAGGCTACAATACGCCGCGTGATCGACGGAGGCGTGGAGACAGTTGAAGCTCCGCTGCCTGTTGTTGTAACAGTAAACGGAAGTGCAGCACCTTGCCGTCCGCAGAACGCTAAACTTGTAATGAAGTACAAGCGTGCCACATGCCCGCTGGAGCGTACCACTGACGACGACTACAGCAAGTATAACTACCTGTATGAAGAGCGTCCGTATCTGACACTGAACCAGTGGAGCGTAGCAGATGTTGACGGCGATGCTGAGCAGTGCGGTCTCTCTGGTTCGCCTACGAAGGTTAAGGCTGTTAAGAACATCGTGTTCCAGGCTAAGGAGTCGAAGACTTTGACGGCTTCTGATGCTGACGTAGAGGGAATGATCAAAGAATTGTTGGACGAAAAAATCATAGGATAGGCATGAACAACGTATTTGTATATTGCGAGATAGAAAACACTCTTGTTCAGGAGGTTTCTCAGGAGTTGCTTACGAAAGGACGTAAGCTGGCTAACCAGCTCGGAGTTGAGCTTCATGCCGTTGTGATTGGCACTGGCATCAAAGGCAAGGTGGAAGACCAGATTCTGCCTTACGGAGTTGACAAACTCTTTGTTTTCGATGCTCCAGAACTATTCCCATACACCTCTGCACCTCACACCGACATCATCGTAAATCTGTTTAAGGAAGAGAATCCTCAGATTTGCCTCATGGGTGCTACCGTGATAGGAAGGGATTTGGGTCCAAGAGTAAGTTCATCGCTCACAAGCGGACTTACTGCCGACTGTACTCAGCTTGAGATTGGCGACTACGACGACAAGAAGGCTGGCAAGCACTACGACAACCTGCTCTATCAGATTCGTCCTGCTTTCGGCGGCAACATCGTTGCAACCATCGTCAATCCCGACCATCGTCCACAGATGGCTACTGTACGCTCTGGAGTGATGCAGAAGGCTCTCTACGACGGAAAGGCAAAGAACGAAGTTGTTTATCCAGAAGTTTCAAAATATGTTTCAGCCGAAGCTTTTGTTGTTAAGGTTCTCGACCACCACGTTGAAGAAGCTAAGCACAACCTGAAAGGCGCACCAATAGTTGTGGCAGGAGGTTATGGCGTAGGCTCTAAGGAAGGTTTCGACCAGCTCTTTGAGCTTGCAAAGGTGCTTCACGGCGAAGTTGGCGGAAGCCGCGCTGCCGTAGATGCAGGCTGGATAGACCACGACCGTCAGATTGGTCAGACTGGTGTTACTGTTCATCCAAAGGTGTATATCGCCTGCGGTATCAGCGGACAGATTCAGCACATAGCTGGTATGCAAGACTCTGGCATTATCATCTCTGTTAACAACGACCCTGATGCTCCTATCAACAAGATAGCAGACTATGTTATAGTAGGTACTGTAGAAGAGGTTGTTCCAAAGCTCATTAAGTACTATAAGCAGAATAGCAAGTAAATGAAATTCATTGATGTCCTTCTGATAATAGGCATTGTTTAGTTCATATTAGCCATAAAGTATGCCAACAGTATAGAGTTGAGAACTCTGTTTTATATACTCTCAGTTGGATGTGGGGTTACATTAGGAACAAAAACAGGAACACGACTATCGAAGGAGGACTAAGATAAATAAAATAATTATGGCAAACTTTTTTAACGACCATCCCGAACTTGAATTTCATCTTCATCACCCACTGATGAAGCGCATCGTTGAGCTGAAAGAGCGCGACTTTGCTGACAAAGATAAGTTTGAAGATGCTCCAGTCGATTTCGACGACGCAATAGAGAATTATAAAAAGGTGTTGGAAATAACAGGCGACATCGCTGCCAACATCATAGAACCTAACTCTGAGAGTGTTGACCTCGAAGGTCCTCACCTCGAAAACAACCGCATGGTTTATGCCTCAAAGACTTTCGAGAACATTGAGGCTACACGACAGGCTGGACTCTGGGGCATCTCTATGCCACGCCGCTATGGCGGACTTAACCTGCCTATCACTCCTTACTCAATGGCTTCGGAGATAATCTCTACAGCCGACGCAGGCTTCCAGAACATCTGGTCGCTGCAAGACTGTATTGAGACTCTCTACGAATTTGGAAACGAGGAACAGCGCCAGAAGTATATTCCTCGTGTATGTGCAGGCGAGACAATGTCAATGGACCTTACAGAACCTGATGCAGGTTCAGACCTTCAGCGTGTAATGCTCAAGGCTTCATTCGACGAGGAGAACAACTGCTGGCGTCTGAATGGTGTTAAGCGATTTATAACCAACGGCGACTCTGACATACACCTCGTGCTGGCGCGTTCTGAAGAGGGAACACGCGACGGTCGCGGACTGTCTATGTTCATCTACGACAAGCGCGACGGCGGCGTTGATGTTCGTCACATTGAGCACAAACTCGGCATTCACGGTTCACCTACCTGCGAGCTTGTCTACAAGAATGCAAAGGCAGAACTATGCGGAAGCACACGCCTTGGACTTATCAAGTATGTCATGGCACTCATGAACGGAGCACGACTCGGCATCGCAGCACAGTCAACAGGTCTCTCACAGGCAGCCTACGACGAAGCACTGGCATACGCAAAGGAAAGAAAGCAGTTTGACACAACAATCGTTGACTTCCCTGCTGTCTACGACATGATTGCAAGAATAAAGGCTAAACTCGATGCTGGACGTTCTATCCTCTATCAGACAGCACGCTATGTTGACATCTACAAGACTCTCGACGACATAAGCCGCGAGCGCAAACTCACTCCAGAGGAGCGTCAGGAGCAGAAGAAATACTCTCGCCTTGCAGATGCGTTCACTCCAATAGCAAAGGGTATGAACTCAGAATATGCCAATCAGAATGCTTACGACTGCATTCAGGTTCACGGCGGCTCTGGATTCATCATGGAATACAAGTGTCAGCGACTCTATCGTGACGCACGTATTTTCTCTATCTACGAGGGAACAACACAGTTGCAGGTTGTTGCAGCTATCCGCTATATCACTAACGGAACATATCTGCAAGTGATGAAAGAAATGCTCGAAAATGAGGTTAGCGAAGAAATGAAACCTCTGAAGATGCGTGTTGAAGGTCTCGTTAAAATCTACGAGGAAGCCATCAACAGCGTTAAGGAGAAGAACAGCCAAGAGCTGCAAGACATGCTGGCTCGTCGTCTATACGACATGACTGGCGACATTCTGATGTCGCTGCTCATCATCGACGATGCTTCGCGTGCTCCAGAACTCTTTGCTAAATCGGCTAATGTATATGTTCGCATGGCAGAAGAAGAAGTTGTTGCCAAGAACGTATATATTCACCATTTCAATGCTGAAGACCTGAAGAACTTCCGCGCTTGCGAATGCAAATGCGAAGAATAGATATAAGTATTTGAGGTTATTTTAAGGTTATAAGGTTTTAAGGCTATTAGGTTTTAGGTAAGAATATGATTCCTAAACTAATTAAGTCTCAAAACCTTATAACATTTTTACCTTATAGCTTTAAAACCTGTCAACCTTAAAACCTAATAGACTTAAAATCATAAAGCCTCATAATATTTTTCATACCAGAGGCTTTTATACAATTCCTTTAATCCACGGACATTCCCGCCCAGCTCCTGATAACCGAGTTTTTTCAACAACTTGTCCATGCAGCAGCCAAGACTCACAACACCATCTTCGGTGACATAGTCTCTGAACCTGCCATAGCGAGTGTTGATGGGACGATACACCCATTCGTAATCAGTCAGGTAAATACTGTCAATCGTATTGTCCCACACACTTAATGCCTTTAAAGGAAAACCTGCATTAGCACATAACTGTCCGAGGCTTACGCCCCTTGCAGCCCTAAGACGAGTATTAGGTGTGTACTTAATGCGAACCATCTCGTCATCAACTAACTTGTTAAGAACTTGGGCATCAATATTTACGATGCCACGTTTAGGTGTACAACGACACACACAATAATAGTTTTTCTTACTCATAACTATCGGTTGTTCAATAAGTTAAAGAACTGATTTAACTCATTGGGCGTGTACAAAAAAAGATACAACAATCCCTCTGAGTGCCACTCTGCTTGTGGCTACATAGTTGGATTGTTGTATCTTTTCGGCTGCAAAAATATAACTAAGTTTCCATTCTGCAAACTTTTTCGGCATATTTTTATTTACAGCTCGCAGTTTTAACATGTGAAGGAAACTTGAATCAGAAAAAAACAATGACTAATACAATATTCGCAACAAAACAACGTTTCTATTATAAACCCAAACAAGTATAAATTAAAACACAATCAATCATGAAGAAAATTGTTTTTGCATCTATTTTGATGTGCTTTTCTATGACTATCTTGGCTCAACAACCTGTTGGCAAACTATCGGTTATTCCTAAAGTGGGAGTTAACTTAGCAACATTTACAAAATTTGGCTGGGCAAAACCTACTACGGACGGAATACAAACTATTAAGCCTGCATCGTCGAAAATGAAAGCAGGACTTACGGCTGGACTTGAAGCAGAATATCAGTTTACAAAAAAGTCTGCACTTGTTGCAGGCATCCTCTACTCTATGCAAGGTGTGGGATATGACGACCATGTTTATGCCCTTCCTGAAAATCATTTTAAGGGAGTGAGCAGATTCAGGATAAACCTGCAATATATCAACATACCTATTCTTGAACGCCTATATCTTTTCAAGGGTTTTGCCATTACAGCAGGCATTCAGCCAGGCTTTTTTCTGGAAGGAAGAGCGAAAAGCGAGGCTTCGGAATGGCATATTGCTGACGATGGGAAAACCGTCTACGACAGTTCTGAAAAGGTCAACAGCAAATGGAATGATACGTTTAAGAAATTCGACTTCTCCATTCCTCTCGGCATCAGCTATGAATGGGAAAACGTAATAATGGAAGCCCGCTACAACTTGGGAGTTATTAAAATTTTCAAATACGATTTTTTTAACAGCAACAACAGAGTCCTTACTTTCAGCGTAGGCTATAGGCTTTGATATGGGATGAAAGACTAAGGAATAAGGAATAAAAACATATTATAAAAAATATAACGACATGAAAACAAGAAATTTTATTGCAATCTGCTGCATGCTGATGATTACAACATCGGCAAGTGCCCAAAAAGAGGCAGGCGAATTTTCATTTATTCCACGCATAGGAATGACTCTTGCCAACATGAGTGGTATGGATTTTTTCTATGATAACGAAAACAATGAGGCTAAAAGCAAAACGAAAGTGGGTGTAACAGCTGGCATTGACGTAGAATATCAAGCTTTGCCTGCACTTGGAATAAGTTTGGGTGCTCACTATTCTCTTCAAGGTTGCCGCTTTTCTAAAGAATTTAAAGACTTCAACACAAACATTCACTATCTCAACTTTCCACTGATGGCAAACTTATATGTAGGTAGTGGTTTTGCATTTCGGGCTGGAGTCCAAATGGGCGTTAAGCTTGATGAAGAAACTACTAACGATGTTTTTGGCAAAGAAGATTTATTCAAGTCAGTAGATGTTTCTATACCTTTCGGAGTAAGCTATGAATATAAGAACTTCATCTTAGGAGCACGCTACAACTTAGGTATAACCAATATTTCAAAGCTTAAAGAATGGAAAAACAAGAATGAAGTATTCGTCATCGACTTAGGCTTCAGAATATAGTGCATAGCTAATAATGCACAACTTAAGAACTCACAGTCTAATAAGCCTAATTAAGCAAGAACTCCCGAAAGAGTTAAATAATTATAAAAGCCACCCTGCCAATGTCATAAAACGGGGTGGTTTTTCGTATATATACTATAAAGCCAACTTTACTGACAAATATTATTTCTAATTATTAAACATGAAAAATCTATTATCTATCGCTCTGTTACTGCTCGTAGCAACTCTGCTGACGATGCAGATACCTGCTACAGCACAGTCGAAATCAGACAACAAAGCAGTGCAAGACAGTACTAAAAAGAAAAAGGAACGCACCGTGATTCTCAACGGACGAACAATAGACTCCTTTACTAAAACCGACCTGAAGGCCTTTATCACAGTATTAACCACTGACAGCGTAGTTGTTGACACCACAACAGCATCGGTCTGGAACAGAAAAAGTTATTACGAGCTGTATGTTCCTGCACGACCAAACAAGTACATTCTGAAGGCTGAATATGAAGGCTACGAACCTGGCTATATCAACTACGAGATAAAGTATATAGCACGCAACAGGGAATTTGAACTTCCTCCCATCGAACTGAAACGAAAGATGGAAGAAGACACTACCTCATGGGAAAACGAAATGGAAGGTGTCACTGTCACTGGAACACGAGTGAAGGTCATTCACAAAGGCGACACCATAGTGTTTAATGCCGCAGCCTTCAAACTTCCTGAAGGCTCAATGCTCGACGGGCTGGTTCGGCAGATGCCTGGCGTTGAACTGAAAGACAATGGCGACATATACGTAAACGGAAAGAAGGTTGACTATCTTACGCTCAACGGTGAGGATTTCTTTAAGGGCAACAACAAGATGATGCTTGAAAACCTGCCCTACTATACTGTTCAGAATGTTCAGGTCTACAACAAGGAAACTGATATGTCGAGAATGACTGGCGTGCAGACGGAGAAGAAAGACTACGTCATGGATGTAAGACTAAAACGTGAATACAACCGAAGCTACTTGGGAAACATAGAAATGGCAGGGGGAACTAAAGACCGATACATGGGAAGACTGTTCGGACTCTACTTCGACGACCAAAAGCAGTTTTCCATTTTCGGCAACGTGAACAACGTGAACGAAAACCGCCGACCTGGCTCCGAAGGGGAATGGAAACCATCCGATCAACCTGAAGGACTGAAGACTACACGTCTGTTTGGATTCAACTTCAACGTTTCTGACAAGGATAAAAACATAAAGGAAAAAATTGAAGCAGACATTGAGTGGGGAAACACACTTGAGAAACAACGCTCTGCAAGCGAGCAGTTCACGACAAACAATAACAATATATATACTCGCTCAGATGCCAAGCAAGACTGGGACAGACTGAGGGTAAACATAAACAACACGTTCCAACTGGAGAAACCTGTGTCTATCTACTCAAACACCAATTTCAGGTATTATAAATACGACAATCTGAGCAACAATCGCTATGCATTGTTTTCTGAAGACATAAGCCGATTCGGCACAACGCAGAATATACTCGACAGCCTTTTCGCTACAAGGAAACCACAGTTTCAGCAATATGTCGTCAACTCACAACTTTCGCAGACCAAGTCAGACTATCATCAGCTCTCAGGAAGCACACAAAACATGATAACAAAAAAACTTGCTTGGGGCGACGGTATCATTATAAGCCTTGACGGCTCCTTCGAGCGAACCAAAACTAAGAACTTCACCCTCTATAATGCTGAATATCCTCAACTCGGAACTGCCGACAACAGAAACACATACAGCAATGCGCCCCAAAACCAATACGACTACTCTGTCAAAATGGGCTATATCGTACCATTCAACAACGGATTACACGTAAACGCACATGTTTCTTACAATCAGCAGCAAACCTCTACGACCAGCGAGTGGTATCGTTTAGACCGACTTGGTGGAAAATGGAGCGAGGCAGGAGGCAACAGCATTGGTAAGCTGCCCTCAACACGCGACTCGCTGCTCATGGCTCTCGAAACCAACACAAGCTACAACTATAACAAGATGGTAAGAGGATTTACTGAAGGCGTAGATATTGGATACACGAATGATAGCAAAAATGCCTACAAGCAGGTCAACATCACGCTCCCACTCTCGCAGAATAGAGAAAGGATGCGCTATCAAAGCAACACTACAGACACGCTCATGAACAGAAGATATACCGAATTTAAGCCAAGTCTATATACATATATATCATGGAACAACTGGCAAAACATGGTATATGGCTACTACAATATTGACATCAACCGCCCAGAACTCTACATGATGGTGCCGCTCACCGACGACAGAGTAGCGTCTTCTGTCAGACTGAGAAACCCGATGATGAGAAAGACTGTAACCCACAGCTATGTTACATACATGATGTTTAGAGAAAACAAGTTGAACAGATACATCTCTTTCTTCATTTCAGGAGGAATAACTCATGGAGCTTTCGGAACCCGAACACTCTATCTGCCCTCAACTGGAACCTATATTTATCAGAACGGCAACGTAAACGGAAACTGGAGTTTAAGGCCATCCGTAAGCATAGGCGGAAACATTGACAACAAAAAGCGCTGGAACATAGACAACCAGATTGAGACAAACATAAACCACAGCGTAGACTTTGACATTATCACCGTTGACGAAAAACTGCTGCCCGACTTCTCAAAAGACGGAAAAATTGACTATGCCCAATTGCTCAGCAGCCAGCCCGACATATTCAGCAAGGTGAACAGCACATCTATAAGCGACAGAATAAAGATTACCTATTCAAAAGGTAATTTCGAGGCAAGCGCAGTAGGAAAATACATGTGGCGTCATTCCTCAAGCAGCCGCACAGGCTTTCTTACAATAAATGCACGCGACTTCAGCTACGGATTCACACTAAAATATAAACTTCCTCTCGACATACAACTGGCTACCGACATGAATATGTTCTCACGCAGAGGCTACCAAACGGCAGAGATGAACACCAACGACCTCATTTGGAACGCATCGCTCACACGCCCATTCTTTAAAGGCAAGCTCGTCTGCACGCTTGAAGGATTCGACCTTCTACACCAACTATCTTCAACCAGCTACGTTGTTAATGCGCAGGGACGCACAGAGACTTGGAAGAACACTATACCAAGCTATGCTATGCTGCACATAGTATATAAGTTTTCAAAGAAGTGAGAATTTGAGTTTTGAGTTATGAGTTATGAACTATGAGTTATGAGCTATGAGGGTTTTGTTTAATCTATTAGACATTTTGAAATAATCAAGCCATAAAACTCATAAACAAAAAAAATGGTTCTCGATGATATTTCATGCGAGAACCATTTCAAAATATTTTCATGCCTCAAAGCAAACCTTTGTTATGCAAGGTGTCTTTGAAGTATCAGACTATCGCTTTAAAAAGTTTCCAAGAAATTCTTTGTCACTTCAAACGAGCCTTCAGCCATACGCTCCCAGAAGTCGAAATACTGTGATGCATCGGTGTCTTTTAGTGGTATGTCGCTGATGATTCGGAAAGAAACGAATGGCACACCACAGGCATGGCATGTCTGGGCAATGGAACAGCTCTCCATGTCTACAGCCTTTGCCTCTGGGAATTTGTCGAGTATGGACTGCATTTTCTCTTTGCTGTCAACAAACCAGTCGCCAGTAACAATCAGCCCCGCATGAATCTCTCCTCCTTCATGTTTTATCTTTGAAGCTTTTTCAACTACGTCGGCAGGTGAAACAAAGCGTGCTGGCTGTCCCATTATCTGCCCGAACTGGCACTCTTTTCCACAATATACGTCGTGGTAGACACATTCTGTGCTGACTACTACGTCCATAACATTCATTGAGACATCAGCACCTCCAGCAACACCAGTAGATATAACCAAGTCGGGAGAATAATGAAGAATCATGCGTGTTGTTCCAATGGCAGCATTGACTTTGCCTATACCACACTGCATCATTACTACTTCGTTGCCAGCCATGTTGCCGCAAACAAACTTAGTTCCGCCAAAATCTTCTTCGCTTGCATCGGCAAGCAGGGTGCGTAGCTGGCGAAACTCTTTTTCCATTGCTACTATTACTGCAATTCTCATGTTTTTTTTAAAGTTTATGAGTTTGTGGGTTGATGAGTTAATTTTTAGTTTACAAAGCACAGCGCATAGCTAATTAGCCTTAAAGCCTTATGGTCTTATTCATTTTTTAAGTTATTTCATGCCGCTTAGCTTCGAGGTTTTAATATCCTACAACAAAACATACTCTACACCTATTCTCTATTGGGAAAGAGCATCAATCTGCTTTCAATGACAGAAAGATGGTTATTTGTCATGCAAAAGTAATGAAAAAAGTTGCAATAGCAAAGCCTAAATAGCAGATTTTACTCACATAGGCGTGCTATTGGTAAGAATCTTAATCAGCTTTGTTTATTCTGATGCTTCGCTCTTTATCTTTCTGACTGTCTCAATGAAATTGCTTACAATTCCTTTTTTCATGGCGATGGAGATGAAACAAATAATGACCATCAGGGAAACAACGGTTACGAAATAGGCAGGATAATCGGCTGTGAAGTTGTAGAGAAACTTATATATATCATCATTATCGGGAACTTGTCCAGACACATAGAAGAAGGGCATAACCACCCATGCCAATAAAGAGAATAAAGGCATAAGCACAAAGAATGCAGAAAATACACGATAGAACATGTTGGCAATGCTCTTTTTATAAAACAGCATATAGATGAACGAAACAACAAGTGGGAAGAATGCCCCATTGACGTGCATCCATCTGTCAGACAAATTTGTCCACTCTCCGCCTATATAGCTGACGTGTGCAGAGAGAATTGAGAATTCAGTTATGTCTGCCCCCACAGTCCATAACACGATGACGTGTCCAAATTCGTGTAGCAGAATATAAAGAAATGTACTGAGCAGCACAGCTGGAATTAGCATTCTTATTACTTTCATAATTTTCATTAGTCTATCCATTGGCTCAACTTCTCAAGCTTCAGTTTCGTTAAGGCTTTTAGGATTGCATCACTTTAGGCTCTCAAGGTGATTTATACAACATCATGCCTAATGATAAGCATAATTCATCTGATGACCTTAAATCCTAATAACCTAACCATTTGAGCGGCTACGAAACTTGAATACTTATATTTATTTGTTTCTTTTTATCTATTTCGAAAGCAAAGTTAATAATTTTCTTCAAATCATCTTCAGTTTTCCTACACTTTATGACAACAAACTTCTGTTTTTGTATTTTTATATATCAATGAGCATTAGTTTCCAAAAGGTGCACCTCCTCCAAAACCGCCTCTGCGCCTATTAGGATTTCCTCCTGGGCGTGGACCGTCGAAACCAGGACCTTCACGATCGAAGTCAGGTGGTCCGTCTCTGCGATCACGGCGTGCATCTTTTCCGCCAAACAAGTTAAGCTTATAGATGGCATGCAGCATGATATAGCTGTTGATGGCATTATATTCCGTATCGCTGCGGCGCATTGCATTGACAGTGCGGCTGAAAGTGCTTTGTTTTTTAAGAATGTCGTAGAACTGCAAGGTTACTGTCAGCGGTCTGCCTTTCAGGAAACTATGACTTGCCTGAGCATTCCACACCATTTCGTTGGTATTGAGTGAAGCATCGTTGTAGCCTCTTCTGGAATTCATGTGCAGGTCTGATGCAAAACTTGTTCCCCAGGGCGCAGATACGTTAAGATTGAAGCCATAAGAAAACTCCCAAGTGTCGAGGTTGCTCTGACTCTGCAACTTATTGCGGGCATGAGTATAATTGACAGTTCCGTTGAGGTCAACTTCAAGCCAAGAATTGCGATAAGTGGCAGAGAGTCGCTCGCTGACAGCAGTCGTGCGCGTAACATTCCGCTGTGAATCAGATGCCTTGTTCAGACTGAGGAATCCCACATAGTTATTATGGTTGATGTCTGTAAACGTATTGATGTTCCAAATTCCGAGCGAGTCAATAGCCGTATTGAACATCAATGCTCCGTGCAGGTTCCAGTTTCCGTTGACGTTGACAGGCTGAGTGGTTCGTCCGCCAGTCTGCGAGTCGTATGTAACGCGGTTGGCAATGCCATTGCGTGTGGTTTGCAGATTGAGGAAAGTCATCACAGCCCGTTGATGGTCTTGTATATATGTATTATAGAAAAGTCGTAGAGAATTGGTAAATGAAGGTTTCAATCCAGGATTACCGCGAGTGATGTTGAGAGGGTCGCTGTCGTCAACAATGTCGAGAAGGTCGGTCATTGAAGGTTGCGAACTTGTTCCCCTATAGTTTATGCGCAGGTTGCTGACCTTAGAGAAACGATAGCGGAAGTTGAGTGTAGGGCTCCAGTTAACCACATTTCTGACGGTATCAATAGAAACACCCTGATAGTCTTGCATGAAACGTGAACGCTGTGGCTTCACCATGATTCCTGCATTGAGATTGAACTTAGGCTGAATCCACCTATACATCAACTGAATGTCGTGTATATAGTTGCGATATTCAGAGTAGCGGCTCAAGTCATCATCGCGATAGTCTTCAAGCGGTTTGCTGAGTCGCGACAGATAGGGCTGCCAACTGCGATACTGAGGTGTGAGTCCTCTGAAGAAGTCTTCGCCCATCTCGCTGAAGTCGTAGGTGGAGCGGTCGCTTTTGTTATAGGAGTATTGATATTTATAACTTAATTGCAGAAACATCTGTTTAGCAATAGGTTCGCTATAAGTTGTCTGCAATTCAAAACTGCGGTTTCGTGTTGGTGTCAGACTGTAGCGGTTGGTCTGATATGTAGAGTCTGCCCCCGATGCAGCAAGAATCTGGTATAGGTGGACATCGTTATAAGACAACTGAGTATTGTCGTTCTCTCCCCATCCCAAGTCTGTTCTCAGCGTAACGTTTCTTCCTTTGATTCCGAGTTTCCTGTTCAGCTGCAACATGGCATTGGCACTCGACTGGTCGGAATAAGAAATGCTGCTATATTTTCGGGAATTGACCATCAGGCCGTCTTCCGCTTCAAGTTTTTCTATATCATCTAACGGACTGTCAGAATAAAGATAAGGGTCTGCATTGAATGAGGCTGAAGTCTCCTGGCGGCGGCTATCGCTCTTTTTAAACGTAAAGGTTGGACGGAAAGTGATATTAGTCATTGAGTCTGGTTTCCACTCCATCCTGAAACGTCCGTCCCAGCTATTACCTCTATTGTAAGCCTGAGAAAGAGAATTAGAGAAAGACCCAACCGTGCTGACAAAGTTTTCCTCAGACGTGCGGGCACGAACATCAGCATTATTGTGATTCCACCGCAAGCTTGCATCTAGTTTCAGATGCTTTCCGTCGTCGAAGTTATAGTTGGCTCCAACCATTTTTGTTGCACTCAGTCCGTTTCTGCTGCCTCCAAAGCGCGGACCGCCACCACCTCCAGGAAAACCCATGTCGTTGGTATTGTTGGCATTTCCCATGAGCATAAACCTGTGTTTAGAATTGAAATATGCTCCCATGCCACGCTCAGCATATCTGCTGCGAGTTCCAATGGCTGCATCAATGTTTGTCATCAGCCCCTTGTTCATGCCTTTTTTAATCCCGAAGTCAAGCACGGTCTGCTCTTCTCCGTCGTCAATGCCAGTTACCTTGGCAAGGTCGCTCTTCTCGTCATAACTCTTTATGCGATCAATGATTGATGTAGGAAGATTTTTGAGAGCGGTCTTTGTGTCTCCAGTCATAAACTCTTTTCCGTCGACAAGAATCTTTTTTACTTCCTTACCGTTAATAGTCACCGAACCATCTTCTGAGACTTGTGCTCCAGGCAGGCGCTTTACGAGTTCTTCCACAGCAGAGCCTTCGGGCGTGCGATAGGCAGAAGCATTATAAACGAATGTGTCTTCCTTCAGTACAACCTTCTTAGCAACTCCTGTTATTGTGGCTTCTTCAAGCATTACGGCATCCTGACGCATTCCTATTGTTCCCATGTCTATATTCTGAGAGTTGCTGATAACGATGTTTTTTGCAACATCAGCATAGCCTATACTCGAAAACTTGACGATAAACCTCCCGTCGTTTTCTGCCTGAAGATTGAACAATCCGTCATAGTCGGTTGCCACTCCTGAAAGAAAAGTGCTATCGGTTGACAACAAACGAGCTGTCGCTCCTACTATTTCCTCGCCTGTCTTGCTGTCTACAAGACGCCCCGTAACCTTACGTTCTTGGGCAAAAGATGCACAAAAACAAAGGGCTGAAAGCATAATTGATATTATAAATCTTTGCATCTATAATCAAATAATAATTCAGAAAATCGCAACAAAAATATATAAAAATGAAAGAAAATCAGGGCTTTGTTTCGTCAAATTATTAAGAATTAACATGTTTTTGGCACTTATTGACATATTTATTGCCATTAAAAACAAGCTGAAAAGCATAAAAACAACAAGCTGAAAGCAACAAAAAAGAATTAAAAACTCTGTTTTGCAGAAAAATAATTATCTTTGCAGGTCGTTAGATGTTATGAACAATTTGAATAATATTCATGCCACTATGCATTCAGCACAAGAGCAGATTGGCATAAATAAAATAATGTGACAGAAAGAAATGGCACGCGAAACAATCACACTGAAAGACCTTACCATAGGCTACAAGACAAAAGGAACTGACAAGAAAATAGTTGCAAGCGGAATAAATGCAAAACTGTTTGGCGGAGAACTGACTTGTCTTATAGGTGCTAACGGCATCGGCAAGTCTACACTTCTGCGCACGCTTTCTGCCTTCCAGCCACGACTGAGCGGAAACTTCTTCATAGACGGAAAGCCTATTGACGACTTCACCGACAAGCAACTGGCCCGCACCATAGGCGTGGTGCTTACAACAAAACCTGACGTTCAGAACATGACCGTCTACGAACTTGTAGGCTTAGGACGCAGTCCATACACAGGTTTTTGGGGAACACTCAACGAAGAAGACCACAGAATAGTAAAAGAATCTATCAGCATGGTGGGCATCAGCCAACTCTCAAAGCGAATGATTCAGACACTAAGCGACGGTGAGCGGCAGAAAGTGATGATTGCAAAGGCACTTGCACAGCAGACTCCAGTTATCTTCCTTGACGAGCCTACCGCCTTTCTCGACTACCCAAGCAAAGTGGAAATGATGCAGCTGCTTCACCGACTGAGCCGCGAAACAGACAAAACCATATTTCTTTCTACCCACGACCTTGAACTGGCATTGCAGATTGCCGATACGGTCTGGCTGATGTCAAAGGAAGGAGTGACAATAGGCACACCTCAGAAACTGGCTCAAGATGGACAACTCGGCGCATTCCTTGAGCGCAAGGGAATAAGATTTGACAAGGAAACTCTCACCATCAGAGTGGACAAAGAAGAATAATATTCAACATTTTTGCATAAAAAAACAATTTTTTTATGCAGTTTTTCACTTTTTATTAGTAACTTTGCCACAATTAGAATTGTATTTATCGTGATTAGTTTTTCATAACTATGAGTTATTCTACAAACATAATTACTATTTAAAAAATAATCAATATGAAGAAAAATCTACTTATGCTATTGTGTCTTTTCATGGCAAACGCAGTTGCTATTGCCCAAGACGAAACTTCTAAAAAACTTGAATTGGTTTCTGACAACGTAGAGATACCTGTAGGAAAGCAATACAGAATGTATATAAAAGAATACTCTCAAGCCATCTACGACTATCTGCAACAAAACCCACGCATAGCCGTAGAATTTGAATCAGACGACAACTCTATCGTAGAATCTGGCGGCGCATGGTTCAGAGGCGTTGACGAAGGAACAACAACTGTAAAGATGGTTGTTTACGGAGCAGTCAACTCTTTAGGTTACCCTGACTATAATGCCAAATTAGACGAGGCAAGTTTCACCGTAACTGTAAAAGAACGTGTGGCAGTCTCTATCCCAACTCTCAACACTTCATGGGGATTATCACGCGAGGAAATCAAGAACAAAATCAGTCAGGACTACGGATATGAGAATTATACCAGCACCTATTTCGACATGAACCCAACTGCTACTGACGAAGAGAAGGCTCTGTTTGAAATATTCTACACTGGCATTTTCGAGTTTCCTGTTGTCTACACCATCTTCAACGACGAAGACCAGATGTGGGCATACCAGTTCCTCATCTCAAACTATGAACGTGCATGGACCACTCCTAACTTAGAAGACGCACCTATCATAAAGATTCTGGAGAACAACGGATATACCCTGTTCGGAACTGACGATGGAGGAAGACCTGCGCTCTACAATCCAGAAACAACCACTTTGGTAAGTTTCACTAACTTCATTCTGCAAGGACAATTCTTCATGTATTGCACATTAGAATATGAGCCTGAAAATCCGTTAGATCCTGAAGCAATTGATGCTGCAAAGGGAAATATTCCTACAGTCGAAATAAACACAGTTGGCACAACGGTTGAAATCAGTGCAGACGGTTTCGACGGACAGACTGTCGAAATGTATAACGCAAACGGACAACTCATTGGAAAGACTACCGTCAGCGGAGGAAAAGCCTCAATAAACGGCAACCAGCACATGCCTGTAATCGTAAAAGTAGGCAAGTCAATGCCAGTGAAAGTGATTCTATAAAAGACAACTGAATGTAATAAGCAACAGCACTTCTCAATAGAGAAATGCTGTTTTTTTATTGCAAAATCTACAACATCTTGTCTCATTTCACTTAGAAATAAACCAAATTGGAGTGGAGCGGCACGAAAAAGAAAAGAATTTTTTTGTCCTACACCCGATTTTTCGTAACTTTGCATCCACTTTATAAGTAATTTGAAGACTATGGACTCTAAACCTTTTAATAGAGCAGGAATTGGCACTCTCATTAAAGACTATGCCATCATTACTTTCGGTTTATTAGTTTGCAGCATCGGATGGGTTGTATTCATGCTGCCTAACCACATAACACAAGGCGGTATGCCAGGTGTTTCTTCGGTATTAGAATGGGGACTTAATATTCCTGTCCAATACACCTACTTTGTGCTGAATGCCATTCTGCTGGCATTTGCGCTGAAGATTCTTGGTCCACGTTTCTGCATCAAGACCATCTATGCTGTGGGAGCAGTCACTTTGTTCATTCCTATTCTGCGCGCATTCATGGGCACCACTCATCTCTTAGACGGTCAGCCTTTCCTTGCCGCGGTGCTTGGAGGAGCATTCATGGGCAGCGGCGTAGGTCTGTGCCTGTCGCATGGCGGCAGTTCTGGCGGTACTGATGTTGTGGCGGCTATGGTCAATAAATATCATGACATCTCGCTCGGACACATCATCCTGATGGTGGATGTTGTGATAATCGCTTCGAGTTATGTTGTGCTGAAGGACTGGAACCAAGTTATTTACGGCTATGTTGAACTGTTTGCTGCTTCGTTCTGCGTTGACCATGTTGTTAACCTTACGCGACAGAGTGTACAGTTCTTCATCATATCAGACCACCATGAAGAACTGAGCCAGTTAATCAATGAGCAGGCAAAACGCGGATGCACCATAATAGATGGTCGTGGAAGTTACTCTGGCAACCATGTGCACATGCTCTTCGTATTGGCTAAGCAGCGCGAAGCAAGCCACATCTTCCAGCTCATCAACCAAGTAGACCCTAAGGCATTTGTCTCTCAGAGTGCCGTAATTGGTGTTTATGGCGAAGGCTTCGACCACTTCAAGGGTGTTAAGAAGGATAAGAACATAGATAACACAAAAGAGGAAAACTAAAAAGTTCATGGCTATACTCACTTGTTATATAGAGTATAGCCATGAACTTTTTGCTTGATTGAGTAAAGACGATAACAGTCTAATAAGATGCAGAGCAGTCTATGCCAGCCTGTTTTACCATTTCACATATCGAGTCAAGTTCTTCGTGAGTCGCCTTTTTCAAGTGATGTGCAGGCGTTTCACGGTCGATAGTATAAATCATAACTTTCTCTGGAGCAATATCTTTTACGGTCTGCAACCATGTGGCAACATACTCCTTGCCTGTGTTGTCTACAGTTTTTCCTTCGTATTCGCCTTTCATAAACATTGTCTGAATAATGACATGACCACCAAACTTCTTCAGATTCTCAACAACCTTTTCTACAGAATAAGAAGGTTGAACTGGTCTGTCTACAAGACGGATATAGTCAATATCAACGGTGTCGAGCTTCTGAATATTGTTGTCAACACGCATCAGAGCATCGTGAACTTTTGGATGACTAATCATTGTAGCATTGCTGAGTACAGAAACCTTTGCTGAAGGACAATACTTATCGCGGAGTCTCAGCGTATCGTCTATAATCTCAGGGAAATGAGGATGGGCTGTAGGCTCGCCGTTACCAGCAAAAGTAAGTACATCTGGCAACATATTTTCAGCAACCATCTTCTTCAGTTGAGCCTCAAGAGCCTCGCTAACCTCTTCTCGAGTAGGTCGCGGAAGATGAGGACGATAGTCAGAATTAAATCCACATTCGCAATAAATACAATCAAATGTACACACTTTTCCGTCAGACGGCATGAGGTTTATTCCCAAAGAAATCCCAAGTCTGCGGCTATGCACAGGTCCAAAGATAGGTGAAGGATAAATTATTGTTGACATTTCTTATAAAATATGTTTAGAGTGTTTTATTTTCTTACCTTTTCTTTTTATTTCTTCTTTCTTCATGCAAAGGTATATCTTTTTATGCAAATAATGGAGTTAATAGTAGTTAAAGAGTAGTGTAACCTAAAAAAAATCAGTACTTTTGCAGACAAATTGGTGTAAAATACGCTATAAAAATGGGAAAGAAACGCAAGAAAACCCGTAATCGCGGTGGATTACAGGTAATTACTTTGTGTATCAGTACTGCTATGGTACTGATTCTTTTGGGGTTAGTTCTGCTCACAGTGTTTACGGCTAACAATCTGTCGGCTTACATGAAGCAGACGTTTACGGTGACTATGTTGCTTGGCGACGACATGTCTGAGTCAGAGGCAAAACAACTTTGCCAGAAACTTCAGCAACAACCTTACATCAGCGAACTTACTTACATCAGTAAGACTGCAGCGCTGAAAGAGGGAAAAGAAGCACTCGGTGCCGACCCTTCTGAGTTTGTAGGAGCCAACCCTTTCCCTGCTTCTGTGGAGTTTTCGCTTAAGTCTGACTATGCCAATAGCGACTCACTTAAGTGGATTGCAAAAGAGTTGCAGCAAAATCCTAAGATTACCGAAATAACATATCCTGAAGACTTAATTGACCAAGTGAACAAGACGCTGCGCAAAATAAGTTTTGTGCTGCTTGTCTTGGCTGGTTTATTGTTGATAGTCTCGTTTGCTCTCATCAACAACACAGTGCGGCTTGGCATCTATGCTCGGCGATTCAGCATACACACCATGAAGCTTGTCGGAGCATCATGGTCGTTTATTCGTTGGCCTTTCATTCGCCGCTCTATATGGCTCGGACTTGTTGCAGGCATCATTGCCGACAGTGTGCTTGCTATCGGACTTTACTTATTCTATCTTAACGAGCCAGACATGATGACGGTGCTCAACTGGCAAGTGCTCACTATAACTGGAGTCTCAGTGCTGCTGTTTGGAGTGCTTATCACGATGTTCTGCTCATGGCTTTCTGTAAACAAGTTCTTACGAATGAAAGCGGGCGAACTTTATAAGATATAAGAAAACAAGAGCAGCTGTCTGCATCGGAGTTATTCTCACGATAAAGAAAATGCTTTGGCAATTGCTATAAGATGATATTTTCATAGAAACTCAACAAACAAATATAAAAAGCATGAATAGAAAAAACTATGCATTCGACAAAACCAACTTCATTCTGTTGGCTGTCGGCATGATTGTAGTCATAATTGGTTTTATACTTATGGGTGGTTCAAGTTCTACTGAGACACAATTCAACCCAGACATTTTCAGCGTACGTCGCATAAAAGTAGCTCCAGTGATTTGCTTCATTGGATTTGCTTCTATGATTTATGGCGTGATGCGCAAACCAAAAGACAACAATCAGATAAAGGAGGACTAAGCAGATGGATGTATTCGAAGCCCTGATTTTAGGACTAATTCAAGGTTTGACAGAATATCTGCCAGTATCAAGCAGCGGCCATCTTGCCATATGTGCTGCTCTTTTTGGCATCAATGGAGAAGAAAACCTCACATTTACAATCGCAGTTCATGTTGCAACAGTTCTTTCTACACTTGTTATTTTGTGGAAAGAGATAAACTGGATATTCAAAGGACTATTTAAATTCCAGATGAACGACGAGACCCGATATGTCATTAATATCATCATTTCGATGATTCCTATTGGCATCGTGGGTGTTTTCTTCAAAGACAAAGTAGAAGAAATTTTCGGTTCTGGCTTGTTAGTTGTTGGATGCATGCTGCTCGTAACAGCCATGCTTCTTGCTTTCTCCTACTATGCAAAGCCACGCCAGCGCGACAAGATTACTCCGCGCGACTCTTTCATAATAGGTCTTGCACAGGCTTTGGCTGTAATGCCAGGACTGTCAAGGTCGGGAAGTACCATTGCAACGGGATTGCTATTAGGAAACAACAAGTCTTCGCTGGCTCAGTTCTCGTTCCTTATGGTAATACCACCTATACTCGGAGAGGCTCTTCTCGATATCCTAAAAGCCATGAAAGGCGGAGCAGAAGCGGCTGTAGGCAATATCTCACTCGTCTCTCTTGCAGTTGGTTTCATTGCAGCATTTGTTGCAGGTTGCTTTGCTTGCAAGTGGATGATAAACATTGTTAAGCGCGGTAAACTCGTTTACTTTGCCATCTATTGTGCTATTGTAGGTGCTTGCACTATTTTCTTTTCTCTCTGAAAACTGACGACATGAATTTTCAAGAAGGAGAAATTATCTGCATAGACAAGCCCTACCGAATGTCGAGTTTCGGAGCATTGGCACACGTCAGGTATCTCATTTCCAAACGACTCGGAGTGAAAAGGGTTAAGACAGGACATGCTGGCACACTCGACCCATTGGCTACAGGCGTACTAATTCTTTGCACAGGAAAGACAACAAAGCGAATTGACGAGTTGCAACGCCACACAAAGGAATATACAGCGACACTGCAACTCGGCGCCACTACTCCAAGTTATGACATGGAACATGAAGTAGACAACACCTACCCTACTGAGCATATCACCCGCGAACTGATACTCTCTACATTACCTAAGTTTATTGGAACTATACAGCAAGTGCCCCCTGCTTATTCTGCATGCAAAGTTGATGGCAAGCGTGCATACGAACTGAAGCGCAAAGGCAAGGAAGTGGAACTGAAGCCAAAGACCTTGCAGATTGACGAGATTGAACTGACAGCGTTCTCGCCAGAGGACATGACAATGCAGATAAGAGTAGTATGCGGCAAAGGAACATACATAAGGGCTCTTGCACGCGACATAGGCGAAGCACTGGGCAGCGGAGCATATCTCACAGCCCTGCGGCGCACAAGAGTAGGCGACGTAAGAGTTGAAGACTGCATAAAGATAGACGACCTCAACGACTGGCTTGACAAAGTGATTGACAATTGACAATTGACAATTGATTTAATCACTCCATGCTATCTTCTGTCAATATAAAATAAGTAGAAAATAATAATAACAAGATAAGGTAAAAGAATTGATATGAAGCTTTCACAATTTAAATTCAATCTTCCAGAAGAAAAAATAGCCTTAACCCCAGCATATCATCGCGACGAATGTCGACTAATGGTGCTCCACAAGAAGTCGGGTACCATTGATATGTATAAAACCGACAAGAAAGGGAAACCTCTTCGCGATGAAGAGGGCAATCCAGTATTCCTTGATTTCAGAAATGTCTTAGACTATTTCGATGAAGGAGATACTTTTATCTTCAATGACACAAAGGTTTTTCCTGCACGTCTTTTCGGTACAAAAGAAAAGACTGAAGCAAGAATTGAAGTATTTCTTCTGCGTGAACTTAATGAAGAAATGCGCCTTTGGGATGTACTCGTCGAGCCTGCACGCAAAATAAGAATAGGCAACAAACTGTTCTTCGACGATGCTGGCACAATGGTTGCAGAGGTTATTGACAATACAACATCGCGCGGAAGAACACTGCGCTTCCTGCACGACTGTCCACACGATGAGTTCAAGCACGACCTCTTTGCTCTCGGTCAGACTCCACTGCCACAATACATCATCAAGCATCGCAGCGCTAACGAAGACGACGTCAACGACTTCCAGTGCATCTTTGCAAAGAATGAAGGAGCCGTAACAGCACCTGCTACAGGTCTGCATTTCTCAAGAGAGCTGATGAAACGCATGGAGATAAAGGGAATAAACTTTGCTTATATCACGCTCCACTGCTCGCTTGGCAACTTCCACAGCATTGAAGTTGAAGACCTTACCAAGCACAAGATGGAGTCTGAGCAGATGCAGATTAGCGCAGAGGCTTGCAAGATTGTCAACGAAACAAAGATGCAAAAGCATCATGTCTGCGCCGTAGGAACAAGCGTTGTGAAGGCAACCGAAACTGCCGTTGGCACCGACGGAATGCTGAAGGAATATGAAGGATGGACTAACAAGTTTATTTTCCCACCATACGACTTCGGACTCGCCGACTCAATGATTGCCAATTTCTATCATCCTTATTCTACATTGCTCATGTCTACTGCTGCCTTTGGCGGTTATGATTTGGTGATGGAGGCATACAAACAGGCGTTAGAAAATGACTATCGCTTTGGCTGTTATGGCGATGCAATGCTTATTCTGAACGACTAATCGTGAAGAACTGAGAAAAAGAAAAACATAATTTTCAGAAGAAGACAATGTCTGACGTTTATTTCGGTTTAGGTACAAATCTCGGAAACAAACGCGAAAATATACAATTGGCGGTGAACTTACTTGCTGACAAAGTGGGCAGAGTTCTCCGCCAATCGTCGTTATATGTAACTGATGCGTGGGGATTTGAGTCTGAAAACCAGTTTATCAATGCTTGCGTAGAATGTGAAACTGAGTTGTCGCCTAATGAAGTTCTTGCAACAACTCAGAACATTGAAAGGCAAATGGGGCGCAAGCATAAGTCTGTAAACCGCCAATATCATGACAGAATAATTGATATTGACATTCTTTTCTACGATCATTTGCAAATCAACGAACCTGATCTTATAATCCCCCACCCGCTCATCTGGCAGCGCGACTTTGTTCTGGAACCTCTTTCAGAGATTTGTCTCGACCTTGAAGAGCGTAAACCTATTGCCAAGTAAGCTTTACGAAAACAGGATAATGGTCGCTCGGAGTGCGTCGCGTGAACTGGCTGAAGTCTATCTCTTGCGGTGCATCGAAAGCCTTACGTTTCTTTTTCGACTGCTTGTTTTCGGTCCAATAGCAATTTGTCAGCACTCCATATCGCTCGACATTGAACTGAGGCGAAACAAAGACGTGGTCTATACGGCTGTCGGTTTTCAGTTCCGAATTGAACGCATTGAATGTTCCGTTCTCCGCAAAACGCTTTCGTGCAACAGTATATGAGTCGTTAAGCAGTCCCGACTCTATGAAGATACCATATATTTCATCATTCTGGTCTACGTTGAAATCGCCCGTAAGGATTACGTTTGCCTGCAGCCCTGCTATTTCCTCTATCTTTCTTACAACAAGTCTGGCAGCCTCACGACGTGCCACTTTTCCTACATGGTCCATGTGGAGATTGAAGAAAAAGAAATCCTTTCCATTACGCTTGTCCATAAACTTTCCCCAAGTACATATTCTGACACAAGCCGCATCCCATCCTTTTGAAGGAATGTCGGGAGATTCAGACAGCCAGAAATCGCCATTCTCTATCAGTTCCACTCGGTCTTTATGATAGAATATTGCAGAGTGTTCTCCTGCCTCCTTTCCGTCATCGCGAGCCTTTCCTATGTGTCCGTATTCAGGCAGCAGACTCTCAAAATCCCTAATCTGCTCTATTAGCATTTCCTGTGTGCCGAAGATGTCAGGGTCTTCAAAAATTATCTGGTCTGCAATCACCTTGCATCTGCGCTCCCATACATCACCGTTCTTAGCATCGCCGTCGTTCTTATACCTTATATTATATGTAGCGACATACATCTGCTGAGCCTCAACGGCAATAACGGCAGAAATCATTAAAAGCAAAAACGAAATCCTTTTCATAACCATTTCCTTATAAAGACAAAAAATCCCTACACAGTATTAACCATGCAGGGAACTTAAACTAACTCAAACTTATCAATCTGAACATGAGATTCTTATTATCGACGCAGACCTAAAGCCTTCACGATAGCACGATAACGATTGATGTCGCGGTCGTAAAGATATTTCAAAAGAGCACGTCTTTTACCAACGAGTTTTGTCAGTGAGCGTGCTGTCACATGGTCTTTGTGATTCTTCTTCAAGTGCTCTGTAAGGTGCTTGATGCGGAAAGTGAACAGTGCAATCTGGCTTTCAGGAGAGCCAGTGTCCTTTGTTTCCTTACCATACTGAGTGAAAATCTCTTGTTTTTTTGTTTGATCTAAATACATTTTGTTGTTGATGATTAAAGAGTTTTTAAATTACATCCTTCTGAAGTTCACCATTTTCATCACTATGGCACTTCATCGAATGCATCGGATTCTCCGAATTTTGCGGCTGCAAAGTTACGATTTTAATTCCGTTCCGCATTACTATACCTATAACTTTTTTTGCTTTTTAACATATTTCTATACTAACAAGTTGCAAAAAGGACACGTTTGAACACTAATTTCAATTATTATTTGTACCTTTGCACCCGTTTTTAAAGATTTTTTTCACAATGCAAGACATTCGTAACATTGCAATTATTGCCCACGTCGATCACGGCAAGACAACACTCGTAGACAAGATGATGCTGGCTGGACATCTGTTCCGCGACGGTCAGAATCTGAGCAGCCAAGTATTAGACAACAACGATTTGGAACGCGAAAGAGGTATCACTATTCTTTCAAAGAATGTTTCAATAACATATAAGAATACTAAAATCAATATCATCGACACTCCTGGACACGCAGACTTCGGAGGTGAGGTTGAGCGCGTGCTCAACATGGCTGACGGATGTCTGCTACTGGTTGATGCTTTCGAAGGCCCGATGCCCCAGACACGCTTTGTGCTTCAGAAAGCTCTCCAAATAGGACTCAAGCCTATTGTTGTCGTAAACAAGGTTGACAAACCTAACTGCCGACCTGAAGAGGTTTACGAAATGGTATTCGACCTCATGTTCTCGCTCAATGCAACTGAAGACCAGCTGGACTTCCCCGTTGTTTATGGAAGTGCAAAACAAGGATGGATGGGCGAAGACTATAAGACTCCAACCAACGATATCACATACCTGCTCGACAAGATTGTTGAGGTTATTCCTGCACCTAAAGTGAACGAAGGAACTCCCCAGATGCTTATCACATCGCTCGACTATAGCAGCTATACTGGCAGAATTGCCGTAGGCCGTGTTCATAGAGGCACGCTGCGCGACGGCATGCAGATTCAGATTGCTCATCGCGATGGCACTTTCGAGAAAACTAAGATTAAGGAACTTCACACTTTCGAGGGAATGGGACACACTCGCACCGAGTCTGTTTCGTGTGGCGACATCTGTGCTGTTGTAGGACTGGAGCATTTCGAGATTGGCGACACCATCTGCGACTTCGAGAACCCTGAGCCCCTCGCTCCTATCGCCATAGACGAGCCTACCATGTCTATGCTGTTCACCATCAACGACTCGCCTTTCTTCGGCAAGGAAGGAAAATACTGCACGTCGCGCCACATCAACGAGCGTCTGCAAAAGGAACTTGAGAAGAACCTTGCCCTTCGTGTCGCTCCATTTGAGGACAGCACCGACAAGTGGATTGTCAGCGGTCGTGGAGTCCTCCACCTTTCTGTGCTCATCGAGACCATGCGCCGCGAGGGCTACGAGTTGCAGGTAGGTCAGCCACAGGTAATCTACAAGGAGATTGACGGTGTGAAATGCGAACCTATAGAAGAACTTACAATAAATGTTCCTGAGGAATTCTCTTCTAAGATGATTGACATGGTTACACGCCGCAAAGGCGAGATGACTTCTATGGAAGCACAGGGCGACCGTGTAAACATTGAGTTCGACATGCCTTCACGCGGCATCATTGGTCTGCGTACCAACATTCTCACAGCATCACAGGGCGAGGCTATCATGGCACACCGCTTCAAGGAGTATCAGCCATACAAAGGCGACATTGAGCGAAGAGTTAACGGTTCGATGATTGCACTTGAGACTGGAACAGCCTTTGCCTACTCCATCGACAAGTTGCAAGACAGAGGCAAGTTCTTCATTGATCCAGGCGAAGAGGTCTATGCAGGACAAGTCGTAGGCGAGCACGTCCACGACAACGACCTTGTCATCAACGTAACAAAGGCTAAGCAGCTTACCAACGTGCGTGCATCGGGCAGCGACGAGAAAGCCCACATCATTCCGAAAGTAGTCCTCTCGCTTGAGGAGGAACTTGAGTACATCAAGGCCGACGAATATGTTGAGTGTACTCCTTCTGCCATAAGAATGAGAAAGATTATTCTTGACCATCTGGAGCGTAAACGCGCCAACAAGGAATAAAAAAGCAACTGAGAATTTTGAGCAAAGCATTTTCATGACAAAAGGCTCAAGACTCTCAGTTTTTTATTTTTTTTACCCCCACTTTCTTAGCAGGGCAATAGCAACAGCCTTCAGTAGTTCATAGTTATGCCAGATTAAGGATGAAAGATTAATGATTAACGGGAACGTTAACTGTCAACTAAAACAATTATGCACTATGCACTATGAACTACCAAAGACTATGCACTATGAACTATGAACTAAATTCACACGCCCCTGCGCATTGTCTCAGCACAGCGGTTGAGATGCTAAAATCCGATTTATCTGTTTTTGTAAATTAATTACAAAAGTACTGCTTTATTTTAAGGTAACCGCTTTTTTGAAGAAAAAGAATAATATAGGGCTAACTTAACACTATAACCTTAAAAAACTGAAAACTTTATTGACTCAACTTACAATCTGAAACTTACAAAATCAGCCCAAAATATTGACGAAAAAAGTAAAAAATCTTGACAAACGGAATTTTCATTCTAGAGAAGGATTTTCCGTTTGGCACGAGGCGAAATGCTAAAAAGCGTTTAATTGTTAATCAATCGGCTTAAACTATGTAAACGAACATAAGGAATGAAAAAGTGAAAGGTGTCCTTTCGCGATGCGAAACGTGGCATATCGCACTGCGATATGTGGCATATTGCAGTGCCAAAGGTGCCCTTTCACACTGCGAAAGATGCCCTTTGACTTTTTTAACACTTATGAGTTTTTAGACGAAACGTATAAGGTCTTGATATTTAACGATTTACTAAAAACAACAAGAAGTTGCAAAATACTCGCATATTTTGCAACTTTATTTTTCTCGGTCCAAAATTTTTAAGTTATTTGCGTGGTTAGTTAATCAATTTTTTGCCAAACTCGGCTCCGAAAATTGCAGGTTTTCCACTCGGCAGAGGCAAGAAACGAAAAACTGGTTTCAGATTATAATAACGGGAACGAGAACGGGAACGAGAACGGGAACATTAAAGACTCAAATAAAGAAATTGCTCCCCTAAGTTAGGGGAGCTGGCACGAAGTAACTGAGGAGTGTGTTTTCCACGATGCCGTTGCAGCGTGCAGGATTAACCTTAACTATAGCACTATGCACTATTTTCATACGCCCCCGCCCCGTTGGGGCACCCCCTCTAGCTTAGAGGGGGAACAGCTACTGCCAGAGTCTTTGACAGTCCATAGTTATTCAGTTTACAAATTAAAGTTGAAAAATCTGAGACATCTGAGGAATCAGTGTGACATTAAAGACTCAAATAAAGAAATTGCTCCCCTAAGTTAGGGGAGCTGGCACGAAGTGACTGAGGAGTATGTTTCCACCATGCCGTTGCATCGTGCAGGATTAACCTTAACTATGCACTATGAACTATTTTCATACGCCCCCGCCCCGTTGGGGCACCCCCTCTAACTTAGAGGGGGAACAGCTACTGCCAGAGTCTTTGACAGACTATAGTTATTCAGTGTTGAAAAATCTGAGACATCTGAGGAATCAGTGTGACATTAAAGACTCAAACAAAGAAATTGCTCCCCTAAGTTAGGGGAGCTGGCACGAAGTGACTGAGGAGTGTGTTTTCCACGATGCAACGACATCGTGGACGATTAAAGATGAAGGAATAATGATTAAAGTTTCCGTTCCCGTTAACGTTAAAGTTAAGGTTAAAGTTAAAGTTAAAGTTCCCGTTCTCATAACCTTAATCATTATAATTTGCTCTTAATCTGCATGATATGTGCATTCAAGGTCTTTGCGCTATTGTCGTTGAACAGTTTTTTGTTGATACTTGCACGATTGTTTGATAATCGCTGAGGTTTCATCTCCAACAGATTCTGTATCTCAGAAGGATTAAATTTCAGTCTTATCAGTATTGAGATTTTCTTTTCTAATACATTAAGTTCACTGCTTTTGTCAAACAGACTAACAAAATTTGGCATATACTGTCTTAGCAACTCAATAACATCATTCCATAGACTGTCGGGAGCTATTCCCCTCTGGGCATAGGAATGAAGACTCCTTACCGCCTCAGAATAGATTACGGTAGACTCGCTATCCCATGCGTCAAGCTGGTGGCTGCTGCCCTGAATGTTGCCTATTATGCCTTTCAGCTTATCTGCCTCTGCCTGCAACTCTTCCATCTGCATGCTGCTGTAGCGCTGCTGCTCCTCCATCTTGACCTTCAGACGGTCGTAGTCGGCAAGGGCTTTAGCATAAAGCTCATTCAGACGCTGCTCTTTGTACTGCTGCTTTGACTTGCGCCTGTTCATCACATACAGCAGTGCTGACACAACAAACAAAGCAAGGAAGAGGATTATCACAAAACGGTATTTGGACACTCTGGCTTCTTCTGCCTTCTTCTGAGCCAGACGCTCGTACGCGCTGTAGTCGTACATGGAGCGTATGTGCTGTATCTTCTCTGTCGACAGGCTTATAACAGACGAGTCGTTTGCCTCGCACCAGGCACGGGCATACTTGGCGATGGAGTCGGCATTGCCTTTGCGTTCATATACGCTGAACAGACCGCGATAAGCCGCCTGTGCATTGTTAAAATTGTCTTTCTTGTCTACAAAGGGAAGCAACTTGCGGAAATAATACTCGGCAGAGTCAAGGCGGCTTACCCCAAGATAGTACATGCCCTTATAAGAATAAAAGTCCTCGTAGTCTGAAGAAACATTGCCGTCGCGGTCAACCAATCCGCTTTTATTCTCAAACAGGTCTATAAGTTCTTTAGCCTTAGAATAGTCTTTCCGCTCCAATAGTATATAGATTGCAGGGAGCCACAGGCTGTGGGCTTCTTTCTCATACCCATATTTTCTAAATAACTTATTTGATTTATAACAGATGCTTATCACACTATCCGTGCATCCCATACTGTATAGAACAGAGCTTCTGCTATAATAACTATATAACATATATAATGTATCTTTACATAACTTTGCATACTTATTCACCAACTTTAGTTCTTCAAGATTCCTGTCTGGAAGCTTTTGGACTGTATATATACCTGAAGTCTGTCCGTGAATGCACATAAGCAGCCGATAGTCTGGGACAGTCAGCTTGGCTGTATCGGCCTTGTCTATAGCCTTCTTGTAGCAATCAAGAGCCATAAGTGGACTTTGCCGGTCACGGTAGACACAGCCTAACAGATAGTAAGACTCCATCTGCTGCCTCATGCTTCCGTGATTGTCATAATATTCTGCAACGTCCTTCATGACCGTATCACCGCCTATGTACTCATAGTTCTTATTCTTATAGCTTGTCTCCAGCATTTGAAGGTGCATAAGCTGGCTGCGGGACATGTCAGACCTGCTGGCACTAAGACTGTCAAGCGCAGCTTTGGCTACGGCTAAGTCACCCCTCTCAAGCATCGAGTCTACAGCGTTAAGCTGCGGTGTATAGGAGCTGTGGTTGCTGCAACAGGTGAGAAAAAGCAAAAGAGTAACTACGGCAGAATAAGCCAAGCCGCACTTAAGGAAATGTATTGAATCGTTTTTCATAATCGCTAATAGACTGATTATTTGCTTGCAAAGTTAAGTTTTTTTCTGAAAATCAGAAAGACAACAAGGAAAAATGTTATGATAAAATTAAGAGTTATATCGCTATTTTATCAAACAAACATAAAAAAAGTAAACATTTTGCCGTCCGTGTAAAATATGTAAAATTGCAGCTAACACACTGATGGTCAACCGATTATCTAAATTCATCAATTCTGTCATGTAAAATCTGTAATAAAAAAATTTGGAAAAAACAATAGTTCCAACCTATCTTTGTAGACAAATTTAAATCAATAGGAAAATATGGCAATTACAAAAACATTATTAGCAACTTTGCTATTTACATTTTTGCAGACTTCTGCTGCACTTGCTCAGAATGTAACAAATCAAGATGTTAACACTATTCAACTGACGTATGGGATTGTCATCCCAACAGACGTATCAAAAACAGCACCTCGCATTCCAGCAGCAGATGTAAGGGTCTCCAACCAAGCTAACACCTTATTTTTATATGGTGCTTTCAGCGAATATACGTTACAGATTCTGGATTTTGACGAAGACATTATTTTTCAGACAGAACTGTTTGGCGAAGACTATATTGAACTGCCTGAATTTTTATCTGGACTATACATCATCAGATTCGTATATGGAAACCAGTATTTTGAAGGACATATAGAAATTTAAAACAAGAATATCTAATTGCGCTAATTGATATAGTAGTATAGCACTTATGAGGTGCTGCAAATCCGCAGCATGTCACTTACAGACACAACGCATCTCAGAAATATCTTCATCAAAACTATATTCAAAAATGACAAAGACCGAAGCGGTTCAGGTGAACCTAATTTATTTAAGTCTTAAACTCGTCCATTTTTAGTGGATACTAGTGATTTGAAACATAAATTACATTTAGAATCAAAATGAGAAATTCTTACTTATGAGATTTACTCTTGTCATACTCTTCTATTTGTGCTTATGTTTGTTTAATTGTAACAAATGTATTGCACAGGTCAGAATAATAGGCAGTGTTCATCTATATGATGGCAGTCCGATTGAAAATGCCATTATCACAGCTAAAGAGCCAACAGAAAAAGGGGAGCGTATTGTAGCCAGCACGGCAACTTCTGAGCAAGGACAATACGTCATAACTCTTTCTAGTAGCAGCAAGCGGATAATCATGTATGTATCCAATTTCAATATCAAGCCCATAAAGCGAGAGATTGCCAATATCTCACAGACAGTAAACTTTGTTGCAGAGTCTCATAAAATAGATTTGCAAGAGGTGGTTGTAAGACCAACCACTATAAAAGCCAAAGGCGATACGCTAACCTACAACCTTATTTATTTTAGAGACAAAAATGATAGAAAACTTCGCGAGATATTGGATCGTCTGCCTGGCGTTACCGTAAACGATGCGGGGAGAGTATTGTACAATGGTCGGGAGATTACTGAGTTTCAGATAGAAGGCGGGAATCTCTTTGGGAATAAATACTCTATAGCCCTTGAAAGAATAGACCCGAAAGATATTATTGCAGTGGACGTGATGCAACACCATCAGCCAATTCGCGCCCTGCAAGGCAACCGTATCACGGATGATGTGGCACTCAACCTGAAACTCTCACCGAATGCAAAAAGCAACCTGACGGGAAAGATTGAAGTAGGTAGCGGTTATAGAGGTGGCGAAAAAGACAATTTGGCATATATCACACGTTTATACGGAGGAGTTTTCAATGCCAAACACCAAATCTTTGCCACAATAGCAGCGAACAACAGTGGCGAACAGTTGCGAGATATTTATGCCACGCCGTTGACAACATTGATAGACAACGTTCTCTCCTCATCCACTCCACGAAGTTCAATGCTCAACCGCAATGACTATATGCTGAACAGAAGTGAGGCTCTATCGCTAAACGGACTATACAAGAATAGTGAAACTGCCAAATGGAGTTATGCCGTGACGGCTATGAATGAGAAAATTGAGGGGCATACTGACATGGAGCATATCTATTATGTTGGGCAACAAGAAAAAAATCATGAGCGCAATCTTGATTTTGAAAACACTTACAGTAATATGGATTTCTTATTGACGTACGAACAAAACAAGCCTCACTACTACCTCATGAACAAATTGGTCGGGGCACGGAACAAAGAGTTACCATACGTCATACAAAACATACAATCCACACAACTTGGTGAGAATCTCAACCAAAATCAATATATGTTGGACAACCAGTTTCGGCTTATATATCGTTGGAACGAAGTGAACGGACTTGACACTCGGTTCAACCTCCAATATGCCAACAGCCATGAGCATCTCTTGCTAAAAGGCATGGACACAAACATAAAACCACAGATTGGAGCACGGCAAAAGGTAAAGCAAGGTTTCTATTTTGCAGAACTGCGACAAGAGATGCTCTCCACGATAAGGCTTGGTGGATGGATGATTGATCCGTATTGGTTTGGTATGGTAGATAAAAATACGTTAACAACGACACAACATCCCTCTGAATTGTTCTCTTTGGATAATAATCGCATCTTGGAAGACGACGTACACTATAACAGGGTTAAATTAGGAATAGGTTTGATGTTTCAGTCTACTGTGGCACGTTTTCGCATTCGTGGCTATGTTCCATTAGTGTATTCATATATTCAGGTACACTCTCCATACATCAGACCAAGCAGGAATTCCCTACACATTGACCCAAACCTATCAATAGAACGCCCTTTAGCATCCAATCTATCCCTGCAATTGCAATGGTCACGAGAACTTCATGACAACAAGTCGGAAGACTTTCTTCATGCTTTCATTATCCGCAACAGTTATGAGCAGACACACGCAAAAATGGATGAGATAACCTCAACTGATTATCACCATTTTGCTGCCAAGCTTAATTATACCAACGCATTCAACTTGCTCTTCGGAAACCTTCGCATAGAATACACCAATATGAACAGTGAAATGATAACCAACAAGGTGGTGGAAGAAAATCATGTGACACTTCATTTGGCTCCACAATCCTATGGTACACATTCCTTAAGTTTAGGCGGTGAGGTATCGAAAGCTTTTTTCTGGAAAAAAGTCAATGTAAGCTTGAAAGCCAACCACACACGTTTTTCCTCTTCGCAAATGCTCAATAGTGTCAAATTGCCGTTTGAACTCTACGAGAGTAGCATCTCGTTGCGAGGAGGCATCACACCCACTAAAGGATTGACGACTGAAATACAAGCGTTTGTGAATCGTAGCCGTATGCCCAGACAAAATAGTGACCACACAGATATAGTTACAACTCGTTCCATGCTAACAGGAAAAATAACAGCTACACTCAATAAATGGATTGTTGTTTGTCAAGGCTTTTACACGCAGCAAGACCATGCCAATACTTTTCTTTCAAATGTGAAAGTATATTATAAGACAAAAAAAGCAGAATGGAGTTTGGATATTCGTAATTTGCTCAATGCTCATCAGTTGAACATTATTAGTGTAAATGCACAAGAATGGCAACGCGATATATTCTATCTGGTACCACGTAGTATGATCCTTTCATTAAAATTCAACTTATAAATTTGTAGAATATGAAAACATCTTTTAAATGCCTTTTACGTTGGGGAGTATTGTTTGCCTTTGTGGCTATATTTTCGAGACAATCTTTTGGTCAAGCCTTAGTGTTTGGTAGTACCCCTTCATTCTCAGCATTAAATCTGAAAAACAAGAAACCGCTCGATGCAGTGCTCGTGGAAGTGCGCTATCAGTTTATTTGGACTTATTCTGATGAATCTCTGCCACATGCAGAACAGAGAACAGTGCTCGTGGGACGCAGACACATTTACTCACGCAATGAAGCTCTCTATCAGAATGATTCTATAGCAACATCACTAATCACGAAAGGTGCAAAGGGTGTACCCCTCTATTCCAACCCTACTGTGCCATACGAGGTTTGGACAGACCGCCAAGCAAAAATGGTGGAGATAGGCTATCGTGTACCTTTCGACAACATGGTGGTATCATTTACCCGCCCCATCAATGCTTTGCAGTGGAGCTTTTGTGATGACGAAAAACAGGAAGTATTGGGGTACGCCTGTTCAAAAGCTACGACTATCCATTGTGGTAAGACTGTAACCGCATGGTTTGCTGAGGAATTGCCATACGATGCTGGTCCTTATTGCTTTGCAGGGCTGCCCGGACTGATTATGAAAGTTGAGATGGAAGGCGCATCATGGCAAGCCATAGGAATAAGGAAAGGTCATAACGGGGAACAAATATATACTTATGCCCGTCCGCGACAACAAATGTCACGTGAGAAAGCCATTAACTTTCTTACAAATCTTTACGAAGACCCTGTAGCTACCTATAGTGCACTTGGTGTGGAATGCTCCTCCGCCGAGAAATCCAATCAAGTGCTTACTCCAGGAAGCCTGAAATGGAAAATACCAAATCTAATAAAAATGGAGCGATGAGCTTCTGTATGTTTAATTTAAATAGTTTTTATTTATGAAAAAACAAAAAATCAACCTCTTCCTAACAGAAGAGCAGCATCTAAGCGATGCACAAATGAATCTCTTAAATGGTGGTGGTTCTCCTGATTTGTCGTCTGACAAAGCTTGTTCTTGTGGCTGTCAGGGCCATAGTTCGAAAACAGACAACAAGAATGCTAACATTAAAGGAGGACTTACTACGCCAGGCTTTGAACCATGCGACAGTATTTTCAAAAGTATTACTGTTACATGGAGAGCCGCAGAAAGTAATACTGCATCAATAAAAATGGGATAGTTGTAATCTTTAGGAAGCAATCCTTTTACAACGAGTTATTCAACTTATTCTACGTTTTTGTATAATAGCTGATAATAATTACATTTTTTCTTAATGAAAGATGTGTAGTATTAGATAATACGTCTGAGTTATAATTTAATTAAATAAGAAATATTAATAGTATTTTAATACGAACAGGAAAAATATATCAACTATGTATTGCGATTTAAGAGATTCTTATATGAAAAAAACTATCAACGCAAGGAAAATTGAATGCACCATCAGATATATTTTTAATTTAACAAAGTCGAACTATAATGGCAAAGGTGCTGGAAATACAGAAAAAGGCAGACTAGAATAACAAACTAAGGCGGAACATATTAACAATTTGTTAATTCTATATTCTTTAAGAAAAGAAATAATGTAAAGAGATAAAAGAATAGAAGGATGAATTGCAGGCCGAAGATGCAAATGGACAATCTGCCTTTGGATTCTACAAACTGACCGTGGCAGTCAACAATCAAGTGCTTCGTCTGAGCAGTGAAGAAATAAGAGCATATCTAAGCACGCTGAGCGTTGCCGACATTGAGAATGGGAAATAATAAGGAATCCAAACAAGAGAGGCACTGGCTCTGACTACAGAACCAGCCAGACGGCAAACGAGGGAATCAGTATTGAAAAATAAGGAATAAAAAAATAAGATTGAAAAGTGTGTGAGTTGACAAATAAATAAGACTAATTTTCTACTTGTTAATTTGTCTACTCGTCAACTCACACACTTAAAGAACTATTCAATCACCTCTGCCTTAATAATCTTGACATCCTCTACAGGGCGGTCGTTGGCGTCGGTTTCAACAGCCTGAATCTTTTCCACTATGTCTAAACCTTCAACAACTTCGCCGTAGACCGTGTATTGGCCGTCAAGATGAGGAGTGCCTCCTAGCGTCTTGTAGACCTCACGCAGTTCTGGAGTAAGCTGCACTGTTCCGTCAGTATACTTGTCTATGCGCTGCTGCACACGGTCGAGCATTGGCTCGTTGAACTCTTGTCCGTAGACTATGTAAAACTGGAAAGCAGATGATTTTCTCTCTGGATTAACATCATCACCTTCGCGAGCCGCAGCCAATGCTCCACGCTTATGGAACAGTTTTGGGAAACATATCTCAGCAGGAACACTATAAGGCTCGTTGCTATCGCCCAGCAACTGGTTAGCTTCAGCCTGTTTGCTTGCAGGGTCGCCAGCTTGAATCATAAAGTCTTTGATTACTCTATGAAAAAGAACTCCGTCGTAGAATCCAGCACGCACGAGCTTAAGGAAATTGTCGCGATGCTTCGGTGTCTCGTTGTAAAGTTCAATCACGATATTGCCCATGTTTGTCTCCATTCTGACTTTCTGTCGCAAAGAGTCTTGCGAGTGGGCAGCGAGTGAGATGCAGACAGCAAAAAAGCATAATATTATCTTCTTCATTTTTTATTTATTTTAAATTAGTCTCAAAACTTGAGCCATATAAGCCCCATAGAAGTTGTAAGACTTATATGACTCATTAAAAAATATAAACTTTGATTTACTGAGTCCACTTTTAAGGTAGGCTCAATTATTAACTTATCAAATTAGAATCTAATAGATATCCTCTTGCTTCATTTCCTCCTTGTCAATCTTCTTGCGGTCAAGTGAATGCCAAGCGTAGGCAATATATGCAAGAACGAAAGGAATAAGCAATGAGACATAGAACATTGTGCGCAGCGTAAACTCTGAACTGCTTGAGTTTTCTATTGTCAGCGACGACTGCAAGTCGGCTGTTGAAGGATAGTAAGCCGTGTTGTTGAGTCCAGCACAGAGCAGCAACATAAGCACTACAATAACTACTCCTATGCCAACAGGCCAGATGCCTTTCACATAAGTCTTGCTGACTACGGTACGTATCACTCCATATAGCACGAGAACAACACCAACAAGAAGCAGGGCTGCAACATACCACATTTCGAGGAGATTGCTGAGATATTTATGTGGTTCCATCACTATTACGCCCGTAGCAGGATCGTATGCATATCCGTCTTTCAGGAGCAGATGAACGAGATAGACCACAAACAGCACTACGAAAGGAACCGCAGCACCAAGCAGTTGCACCGAGCCGCGTGAGCGTATGTTCTCATCGTTGACATTGTTAATGACATAGAGAATGCCGAGTGTGCGTGCCAAGAAGCATACGGCAATGCCAAAAGCAACAACCCAGAAATTGAGCAATGCATCAAGTCCATGACTTCCATTTGCCCAACGGCTGATTACGGGCTGCATAGAGTCGGCAAGATTCATCTTATCAACAACGAAGTTGCTACCCTCAAAGAATGTTGCCACAGCACCACCGAGAAGCAGAGGACCGAGTATTCCGTTAAGTATCAAGAACCACTGGAATGTACGAGTGCCTAAGATGTTGCCCAGCTTGTTCTGAAACTCGTAACTGACAGCCTGCAAAACGAATGAGAAAAGAATAATCATCCAAAGCCAATAGGCTCCGCCAAAACTCGTGCTATAGAAGAGAGGGAACGAAGCAAAGAAGGCTCCACCAAACGTAACGAGAGTGGTAAAGGTAAGTTCCCACTTCCTTCCAGTAGAGTTAACTATCATTCTGCGTTCCTCCTCGGTGCGACCGAGTGAGAAAATCAAAGAGTTGGCACCTTGAACAAACATAAGGAACACCAACAGGGCTCCCAGCAATGAAACGAGGAACCACCAGTATTGTTGCAAAAACAGATATGTCATATTAGTTATATTTTTGAGTTATTTAATTATTTACTAAACTTTCGCAAGCTTCAGTCTTGTAAGGTTTCAAAGGCTTCAGCTCAATCAGCTTTAATGCTATGAGGTGATTATACTACAATCCATATCACTATATGCCAGCTTCAGTCTATGAACAGAATTACCTTTATACCTAAACAAGTTGAGCACTTGCAAAACTTGAATCACTTATTGTAACAAAACTATTCCTCACCTTTTTTAGGTCCATGCTTTATTTCTCTGCAGAGAATGCTTACCTCAACAGCCAAGAGCGTTGTGAACAGTGCAAGGAAGATGAAGAAAGTAAGCATAACCGAACCAGAATTGATGTCGGAAACTGCTACCCATGTAGGCATCATGTCCTGAATAGTCCAAGGCTGGCGGCCAAATTCGGCAACAAGCCATCCTGACTCGCTGGCTATATAGGCAAGTGGCAAAAGTGCTAACGCTGCCCAATGGAGCCAACGCATCTTAGCAATATCTCTCTTGTAAACAACAAACAGAACTACAATGAAGAAAAGAATGAACAATGCTCCTAAGCCTACCATTATGCGGAAGGCATAGAAACATAGAGGAATGTATGGAACAATCTGCTCTGCATCCTTAATATAACCATAGCCGAAGTATGCCATGTTGTCGCTAAGCGTCTTGCTATATCCGTTGAGCTTAACCTGTTCCTCGGGTGTTGCCTCGCGACCCTTGATGCTGTTGCTCAACTCTCTGTAGTTTGACATAGCCGTGATAGCCTGCTTTCCTCGCTCTATCTTTTCAGTAAGAGGCAACTCAACAGAGCCGTCGGGTTTTGTATAACCACCTTTTATAATGTCATTAACACCTGGAACATATCCGTGAATGTCGTGGGTTGCAAGGAAAGAAAGAGCATAAGGCACACCTAACTTCAACGGAGCCTCAGCCTCGTTTGCATAGTCGGGTTGTTTGAAAGGATTAACCAAAGCCACAAGTGTCAGTTCCTGATCTTCGCCTCCATTATAGAGTGCCTCCATTGCAGCGAGTTTCATAGGCTGAACCTTTGCTACCTGATATGCACTTTCATCGCCAGTATGCATTGCAAGAGCCGAAGCAACAAGTCCGACTATTGCTGCAATCTTGATGCTTTCCTTAGCCAGTTTCTCTTCTCTGCGCTTGAGCAGGTAGTAACAACTTACTGCAATTACGAAAATAGCACCGATAATCCACGAAGAAGTAACTGTATGTGTAAACTTATTAACAGCAAAAGGCGACAAAGCCACATCGAGGAAAGACACCATCTCGTTGCGCATAGTATCGGGATTGAACTGGCATCCAACAGGATATTGCATCCAAGCGTTAGCAACAAGAATCCACCAAGCAGAGATGGTCGCGCCGAGTCCTGTAAGCCATGTTGATGCGAGATGGAATCCTGCCGAAACTTTCTTCCATCCGAAGAACATCACAGCAACGAAAGTTGACTCCATGAAGAAGGCAACAATACCCTCAATAGCCAATGGCGCACCGAAGATATCGCCAACAAACCATGAGTAGTTGCTCCAGTTTGTGCCAAACTCGAATTCGAGAATGATGCCCGTTGCAACACCCATAGCAAAGTTGATTCCGAAAAGTTTCTGCCAGAACTTGGCTGTATCTTTCCAGAATCTCTTACGGGTACGATAATAACAGGTCTCCATGATGCCCATAATCAAGGCAAGTCCTAATGTCAGAGGCACGAAAAGCCAGTGATAAATGGCTGTCAGTGCAAACTGGGCTCTTGCCCAATCTATTGCCCCTGCATCAATGTTTAGCATTAAGTTTGTCATAACTATTTAGTTTAATTTTACTTATTTATTATTCGGCTGTTTGTTTTAATATTCTTAGTTTGTCTTATATTTCAATCAGGTTCTAACATCTTTTTACACATTTCAGAGAAATACTCTTTACAGATTAGTTTTCACATCGCAACGAACCTTGACTTAAAGGTTAATATCATTCTATGCATATCAACCTATGCGGGCATCTCATTTCTGGTCTACCACTTCGCTCCGCTGCACCATTTCGTTTGATACATACCCCGCCTTGTCTCCGTCTTTAGCCTTAGAACTGAGAAAATTAGGAAAGAAAAATATCTTCAGTACAATAAAGATAACAAACAACTTGATAAGAATCACAGCCCAGAGGGTGCGACCTAACGTCATGTTCCTAAAACCATCTGCATAGAGGTCGTAAATCCTGTAAAGCAAGTTGTTCTTTTTCATGTTTCAAACTAAATTCAACCTATTTTATGATAAAATCTGTCTACAAATGTAAACAATTATTTTTAAATTGTTCGCTTTTTCCTTAAAAATCTTCATTTTAAAGTAATTAAAGTTTTCAAATACTTTTTTCCTTTGCAAAATAAGATAAAAAAACTACTTTTGCAAAGTTGATTTGTTTATAAAACTACATAAGTTTATAATAGATTTTTAACATGATTATGAGAAATAAACTTTTTGCAATCATATCCATCTTGATTTGTTGCCATGCTGTAAATGCGCAGCAAGTTCTGTCGCTTCAAGACTGCAAGCGGCTTGCACTGCAAAACAACAAGCAACTGAACATGGCAAAACTGAAACAAGATGCAGCACAAAACATGCAGAAGGCAGCACGCACGAAATACCTGCCAAAGATTGATGCTGTTGCGGGATATGAACTTACAAGCCGCGAAATATCTATTCTGAACAATAAGCAGAAATCTACTCTTTCTAATATTGGAACAAACTCAAGTGCTATAATCGGCAACAAGACTGGCGAAGTAGTTACAAATCTTGTTCAGCAAGGACTCATAACTCCAGAAGCAGCAGGACAGATGGGCGAAATGTTGCAGAACGTATTAGGCCCGCTTTCGCAATTCGGCAACGAAATAGGCAACAACATTGTTGATGCATTCCGCACAGACACTCGCAATATTTGGGCAGGTTCGGTCATGCTCCGCCAACCAATCTACATGGGTGGAGCGATAACCGCAGCCAACAAGATGGCAGACCTGAGCATTGAAATGGCTTCAAACGACATGGATGTGCGCCGACAGCAAGCCATCTATGATGTTGAAAGCGCATACTGGTTGGTGGTTTCGCTCCGACAGAAGCAGATTCTTGCCTACAGTTATCGCGACTTAGTAAAGAAGCTAAACGAAGATGTCCACAAGATGATTGACGAGGGCGTTGCTACGAAAGCCGACGGGCTGAAAGTAGACGTGAAAGAGAATGAAGCAGAAATACAGATTGTTCAGGTTGACGACGGCGTATCACTTGCCAAGATGCTCTTGTGCCAGTTGTGCGGATTGCCAATGGACAGCGAGATAATTCTTGAAGATGAGGCTTTCGACGAGAATAAACTGCCGAAAGGCATTGACTATGCTACATCAAAGGATGTATATGAAAGAAGACCAGAACTTCGACTTCTGCAAAATGCCATTGACATGAGTCAGCAGGCTACAAAACTGATTAAGGCAGCAAATCGCCCGCAAGTAGCACTAACAGGCGGATATCTTATATCAAATCCAAATACCTTTAATGGTTTTGAACGCAAGTTTGGCGGAGTTTGGAACGTGGGAATACTCTTGAGAGTGCCTGTTTGGAACTGGTTTGAAGGTCGCTACAAGGCCAATGCAGCCAAAGCAGCCACGACAATAGCCTGCCTCGAACTCGAAGACATTGGCGAGAAAGTGGAGTTGCAGATAACCCAATGCAAGTTTAAACTCGAAGAGTCTGTCAAGAAATGCAACATGACCCGCAAGAACATTGAGAGCGCCGAAGAAAACTTGCGTTGTGCAAACGTAGGTTTCCAGGAAGGAGTCATTGATGCAACTGATGTCATGGCAGCACAGACTGCATGGCAACAGGCCAAGACTCAGCATATTGACGCACAGATAGAAAATCAGATAGCAATTCTCAATCTGATGAAAGCAAACGGTGAACTTTAGTTCTTAGTATCATTGAGACCAAAGATTCACAACATCAACAAATACGAAAACAATAAAAAGAAATTAAATATGTCGACAAAATCACAGCACAACAACATTCTCTTGGCCATCATTGGTTTTATTGCAGTGGTAGCGATTGTAGCACTCATCGGCTTCTTCACCCTCGACCGCACACCCGACATCATTCAGGGAGAAGTGGAAGTAGGCGAATATCGTGTTTCGAGCAAGGTTCCTGGCAGAATCCTTGAAATAAGAGTTAAGGAAGGCGACTACGTTCATGTAGGCGACACACTGGCAATTCTTGATGCTCCTGAAGTGGAGGCAAAGAAGACTCAGGCAGAAAGTGCAAAAGATGCAGCAGCAGCCATGAGCGAGATGGCAGACAACGGAGCCCGCGAAGAACAGATTCGCGGTGCTAAGGAACTTTGGCAACAAGCTGAAGCGGGCCTTGACCTCGCAAGAAAAAGTTATGAGAGAGTACAACGCCTCTACGATGAAGGAGTTGCAACAGCACAGAAACGAGACGAGGCTATGGCTAACTATAAGGCAATGGAAGCACAGTGCAAGGCTGCCAAGAGCCAGTATGACATGGCTCTGAACGGTGCCCGCCGCGAAGAGCGAAGAGCCGCAGCAGCACAAGTGAACCGTGCTCGCGGTGCTGTTCAGGAAGTCAATTCATACATCCACGAGACTGTTCAGATTGCACAAGTTGAAGGAGAGGTAAGCAGTGTCTATCCTAAGGTAGGCGAACTTGTAGGCACTGGTTCTCCTATCATCAGTATTTCTGTTATGAAAGATCTTTGGGGAACATTCAATGTGCGCGAAGACCAACTAAACGGGCTGAAGGTAGGCGACACGTTCACAGCTTTCTCTCCTGCCTTCAACAAAGAACTGAAGATGAAAGTCTACTACATAAAGGATCAAGGCTCTTATGCAGTATGGAAGGCAACCAAAGCCAACGGACAATATGACTTAAAGACATTTGAAGTGAAAGCACGTCCAGTTACTTTCATTGACGGTCTTCGTCCAGGCATGTCGCTCATAATCAAGGACGACAACATGAAGAAATGAGACGTCTAAGGCAAATACTAAACATAGCATCGCGCGAGTGTGGAATCTTGCGCCGGCATCATGTGTACTTGTTTTGCATGGTGCTGTTTCCTGTGGCTGTAACTTTCTTCTTCACATCGCTGATGAACGAAGGACAGCCTATAGGTATGCCTGTTGGTATTGTTGACATGGACAACACTCCTACTTCGCGAGCCATGATTCGTCGTCTTGATGCTTTCCAGACAACAAGCATCGTGGCACACTATCCCAACATAAACGAGGCACGACAAGCAATTCAGCGAAACCACATATACGCATTTCTGTATATACCAAAGGGAACTACCGACGGATTGCTGTCTGCCAAACAGCCAAAAATTTCGTTCTACTATAGTTTTGCATCGCTTTCGGCTGGTGCTTTGCTCTATCGCGACCTTAAAACTGTCGCTACACTTGGCTCGGCAGCCGTAGGTCAAGCCACAATGAGGGCAAAAGGATATACCGACAAGCAGATTAAGACTTTTCTCCAACCTATAGTAATCGACCTGCACCCTATCGGCAACCCATGGATTGACTACAATGTATATCTTTCTACAATGCTGATTCCTGGTTGCTTAATGCTATTTATATTCCTCATTACCGCCTATTCGCTCGGAACAGAGTTGAAATTTAAACGCTCAAGGAAACTGATGGCACTTGCCGACGGCAACATACATGTGGCACTCATCGGTAAGTTCCTGCCTCAGACATTAGTCTTTCTTACCATCATGTATGGTTTCATGTTCTATGTCTTCGGCATTCTCCATTTTCCTCATCCTGGCGGTTTATTCTCCATTCTCACATTAGGATTCTTTTCAGTCATAGCATCCCAGAGTTTCGGGATATTCATCTTCGGGCTTGTTCCTTCGCTGCGACTGTCTATGAGCATTTGCTCACTGTGGGGAGTATTGAGTTTTTCAACCGTAGGTTCAGCTTTCCCACTCATGGCAATGGACTCGCCTATAAGTGCATTGGCACAACTTTTCCCATTGCGGCACTACTATATGATATATCAGATATGCGTATTCAACGGCTATCCGCTGGTTAACGCATGGTTCAACATAATGGCTTTGCTAATATTCATCGCACTACCTGCATTCGTGCTGCGAAACATTCGCCGTGCTATGCTTGAGTATGTGTATATTCCTTAGAACAGATGGAAAAGAACGACAACCTGCTTCAACGCATAAAAGAAGGCATACTCGATATGTGCTACATCTATGTTCGCGAAATGAAAAACGTGGTTCGCGACCAAGGCGTGCTCATATTCTTCATTCTTGTGCCTCTGCTCTATCCCCTTCTCTATTCATGGATTTACAACAACGAGGTTGTCAGAGACGTGCCTGTTGCTGTCGTCGATCTGTCACACAGTCACCTGAGCCGCGAATATCTTAGACAATGCGACGCTTCGCCTGACCTGAAAATCATATCTCACTGCAACTCGCTAGACGAGGCAAAGGAACTTGTGGAAAAGCAGATAGTAAACGGAATAATAGTTATTCCTGCTGACTTCCAGACTAAGATTAACCGAATGGAGCAGAGTCATGTAAGCGTATTCAGCGACATGAGCCTTATGCTTGCCTACAAAGCGATATATCAGACAACTATGATGGTGTCGCAGAAGATGAATTCCGACATTCAGGTAATGGTTTCAAACAACTTTACCAACAGAGAAAACGAGATTACTACCCGACCGCTTGACTACGAAGAGGTTCCAATATTCAATCCTACTGGAGGCTATGGCAGTTTTATTATTCCAGGAGTTCTGATGCTAATCATTCAGCAGACTCTGCTTTTAGGAATAGGTTTGTCGGCTGGTACATCGCGAGAAAACAACCGCTATCAAGACCTTGTACCTATCAGCCGACACTATAATGGAATATTCAGAATTGTACTTGGCAAGTCGCTCTGCTACATGATGCTCTACGCTGTTATTGGAGCATATCTCACTCTTGTTGTCCCGCGAATATTCAATTTCACGTCAATAGCCGACGGCGAGGCGCTTTTCGGACTGATGGTGCCTTATATTCTGGCATGTATCTTCTTCGGAATGGTTCTTTCTTGCGTAATCCACTATCGTGAGAACATCATGCTTATTATCGTTTTCAGTTCCGTACCTATGCTCTTCATGTCGGGAGTGTCTTGGCCTGAGAGTGCAATACCAGGATTCTGGCGCAGCGTGGCTTGCCTCATTCCGTCAACATTCGGTGTACGAGGATTCGTCAGAATAAACACTATGGGTGCAACACTGGCAGACATCGAACAGGAATATAATGCCCTGTGGATTCAGGTATGTGTCTATTTCTTTGCAGCCTGCCTTGTCTACCGCTATCAGATTAACCATGCACGCCGCCATGCCTTAGAACGCTACGAAAACATAAAACAGCGCGTTCAGCATGCTAAGCAGCAACGACAACTGAAGAAACAACAATGAAAGATAATAACCACAACCCAAACACTGCTGCAAACAACTGCTTGCAGGCTAAACACTCTATTGACATCGACCATCTGCAACTGCTCGTATTCGATGCTGACGATACGCTTTGGGATTGCCAGTCTCATTTTGACGAGGTAATGAACAGATGTGCCAGAATGCTAAAGCCTTACGTTTCGCCCGACAAAGTGGCAGACCAACTTTATGCTACTGAAAGGGCTAATATGCCTCTTATGGGCTATGGCACTAAGGCTTTCACCATCTCGCTCCTCGAAAATGCTCTGCGCGTAAGCAACTATAAGGTTCCTGCCGACGTTGTTGAAAAGATTCTGCAAATGGGAAAGGAACTGCTACTCCTGCCTGCCACACCGCTTGAAGGAGTGGAAAAGACATTAGCACATATTCGGGAGTCTCATCGCTGGAAGATGGTGATGTTTACTAAAGGAGAGTCACTTGACCAAAAAGGAAAGATATCACGGTCTGGCTTGTCAAGTTTTTTCGACGATATCATAATAGTTGATGACAAGACTGACAATGAATACAGTAAAGTATGTGAACGACACTCTGCTTTACCAGAAGAAATGCTTATGATAGGCAATTCATTTCGCTCAGACATTGCTCCAGCACTGCGCATCGGAGCCAATGCCGTTCATATACCATTCCACACAACTTGGGCTTTGGAACATGCCGAGACTTTCGAGCATGAACACCTTGTTACCCTTTCATCGTTCAGCGAATTAGAACAATTCCTGTTATGATGTTTTGTTTTCATTGATTATATTATACTATTATTACTTATAAATCTATTACACTAAAGTTTTATTTATAAGGAAAGTTTTGGTTTACAAGACTTTGCATTTCTCCAGCCTACAACTCAATGCAACTTCTCGTTGGCATGGTTTTTGCAGAGTAGATGACAAGTCAAAGTTAAAGTTAAAGTCAAAGTTAAAGCTTAAAGTCAAAGTTTAAAGTTAAAAAGAATATGATTAAACGAAAAATTATCTTAGCAACCGCAGTATTAGCCTTTTCGCTCAGTGCTTGCAGCGACAACCAGTCGCAAAAGCAGACTACTGCAAACAGTGAGAACAAAACAATTATTAACAGCAAAAAGAAAGGAGACAACATGAAAGTGACCGAACTGACAACAGCAGATTTTAAAACCAAAGTAATGAACTATGAGCAGCATCCACAAGAGTGGGTGTTTGAAGGAAAACGCCCAGCACTTGTTGACTTCTATGCTACATGGTGTGGTCCTTGCAAGGCTCTTTCGCCTATAGTTGAAGAACTGGCAGAGAAGTACGACGGAAAAGTTGACTTCTACAAGGTTGATGTCGACAAGCAAGAGGAGCTGGCTGCCCTATTTGGTATACGTTCAATCCCATCACTGCTGTTTATCCCAATGGAAGGACAGCCTGAGATGAGCGTTGGAGCAATGAATATGGAACAACTTCAGAAGGCTATTGAGGAGAAGTTGATTAAGTAAGATTATATAAGCTTTAAGGTGTAAGGCGATGTTTGTATTATTAACTAAAAAATAGGAAACAACCTTAACGCCTAAATACATAAAAACGAAAAGCAACCTTCCTGTATCGGGAGGTTGCTTTGTTTTTTTATAAATTCAATAAATATTAAAGTGTTCCTTGCTTCAGCTGCTCTACATATTCACTGATGCGCTGCATTTCCTGTGGTATGCGTATGCGCTGAGGACACTCCCTAACACATTTGGCACAACCAACACAATGGTCGGCTTGGCGGAGTCGTGGCACGCTGCGGTCGTAGCCTATCAGGAATGCACGGCGCGACTTTGCATAGTCAGGGTCTTGCATCGACTGCGGCACCTGACTTTCGTTCATGCAGCGGTTATAGTGCAAGAACACGCCAGGAATATCTATTCCATAAGGACAAGGCATGCAATACTTACAGTCGTTGCACGGAATCAGCTTGAAGTCAACAATCTGAGCCGCAACTTCCTTGTCAAGATAGCGCAGTTCCTTCTCGTTGAGTGGACGAAGCGGACAATATGACAGCAGGTTATCTTTCAGATGCTCCATATATGTCATACCACTCAAAACGGTGAGCACTCCCTTGTAAGTACCTGCATATCGGAAAGCCCACGAAGCAATGCTCGACTGCGGGTCGCGCTGTTTCAGTTGCCGCATTATTTTTCGAGGCATCTTAGCCAGTCGTCCACCCAATAGCGGTTCCATAATCACCGCAGGTATATTGCGTTTTTCCAGTTCTCTATACAGATATACAGCATCGGTGTTCATGTCGTTTATCTCATCAGCATAGTTCCAGTCTAAGTAGTTAAGTTCTATCTGAACGAAGTCCCACTTATACTTGTCGTGTTGCGAAAGAAGATAGTCAAAGCACTCTATGTCGCCATGATAAGAAAAACCGAGATTGCGGATGCGTCCTGCCCGTCGTTCCTCCAACAAGAAGTCGAGCATTCCGTTTTTGAAGTAACGCTCCTGCATCTCCTCCATACCGTCGTCTCCTGTACCGATAGCGTGCAGCAGATAATAGTCGATATAGTCGGTCTGCAATTCTTTGAACGACTTTCTATACACTTTCATCGACTCCTCTCGTGGCCACGTTTCAGGAGCGAAGTTAGAGAGTTTCGTAGCGATATAGTAGTTTTTGCGAGGATGTCGTGCAAGCGCAGTACCCGTTGCCCCTTCCGACTTGCCCTGACAGTAGGCAGGCGATGTGTCGAAATAGTTTACACCATGCTCAAGAGCGTAGTCAACAAGACGATTCACCATCTTCTGGTCAATCTCTGTGTCGCCTTCCTTTTTTCTTCCTTTGTCTTTTGTAGGCAGGCGCATCATTCCATATCCTAAAAGCGAAACCTTTTCGCCAGTCTTCGGATTGGTTCTGTAAGTCATCTTGCCAACAGGCGGTTCAGCCTGCCCCTTATAGTCGTCGGGTGCCGAGTCGTCCTGTCTTGTTTTACAACCCACAAGCGTTGCAGTAGTTACAGCAGTTCCCATTCCTAATAGTTTCAGAAACTGTCGGCGTGATATATCTTTCATTATCGTTTTCCTTTAAGTTATTTTTCTAAGAACAAGGAGTTAGGATTCAGTTTTCCAACCTTTTCTTACTCCTCTTTTATATATTATAACAACCAACAACCCTCAATTAAAGAAATTATCAATTGTAAACCGAAGGTCACTGTTCGAGAACGTTAGTTCGAGAGGAAAAGTAATTCTCAATTATCAATTATAAATTGTCAATTATCAATTAACCTTATGTACCTCATGTCCTTCAACGTGTATGGCAGTGAACGGGCGAGCAGGACAAACATACTCACAAGCCCCACAACCAATACATCGCGTTTCGTCTACAGCAGGAACGTAAGGCGATTCTTCGTCGTCAGGATTGTTAGGCACCATCTCAATTGCTCCAGCAGGACAATGGCGTGAGCAGTTACCGCACTCAACGCCGTCGGTAAGTACAATGCAGTTGAACGGCTGCCATACTGCATGGCCTATCTGCGTAGAACTCTTTTCCTCACGGCTGATTGGCTTGATTGCTCCAGCAGGACAGAGTTCTGAGCAACGAGTACATTCAGGACGGCAGAATCCTCGTTCATACGACATAGTAGGCTGCATAAGTTTCATAAGGTCTGTTGAAGGACGCAACACTCCATTAGGACACTCTGCTACGCAAAGCTGACAGCCTGTGCAGTGCTGTGCCATGTTATCCGCACTCATAGAGCCTGGAGGAGTTAGCGGCGTGATGCGCTTCCACACCTTTCTCTCTTTCAGCACAGCAAGTCCGCCATCGAGTTTCATCTTTTCTTCAGCCAGAGCAGCAGTAGAAACCATTGCCGTAGCAAGAAGGAATGAACGCTTCGACTTGTCTACACCCTTGTCGTCATGAGAGTTGACCTGCACTTCTGCCCTTACCGCTTTCTTCTTTCTTCCATAATGAAGCGCATCGAAATGGCAGTCTGCAAGACAATCGCCACAGACAATGCAACGACTATAGTCAACCGTATGTGTCTTGAAGTCAATGCAAGAAGCCTTACAGCCTTTGCTGCACTTAGAACAACTTCGGCACTTTTCTTCGTCGAAGTATATCTTAAACCAAGAGAAGCGTGCAAGGAATCCAAGCACCGTACCTACAGGGCAAATCGTATTGCAGTAGGTTCTGCCGTTGCGCCATGCCAATACAGCAATCAAAACAAAAGTTACTGCGGCAATTATAAACGTCGGCAAACTCTTTATCCACACATCAACGCTATAGAAAGCATAACTGTCTACACGCTCTGCAAAGTAGGCAAGCACGTTGTTGCCTGCAATGTAGACAGGCTGGAACAAGTTCGAAGCAATCCTGCCGTAAGAACTGTAAGGAGCAAGCAGTGCAACAAGTGAACCTATGCCCGCAATTAAGGCTACAACCATAACGGCAAGAAAAGCATAGCGCAACCAGTTTACAGCCTTAGAATAACTGTAGCGATGGTTTTTCCTGCGATTGTGAACCCACGCTACAACATCCTGAAATACTCCGAGCGGACAAATAACAGAGCAATATATTCGTCCGAAAACGAGTGTAAGTGCAATGAGAACGGCTACGACAATAAAGTTCATCGCAAGCAAAGCAGGCAGGAACTGAATCTTTGCCATCCACCCAAACCAGTGATGGAGTGTTCCCGTGAAATCGAGAAATAGCAGCGTTGTCAGCAGAAAGAAAATGCTGCCCAGTAGAATTCTTATTCGTTTCAGTTTCATAATGTCTATTCTTAAGTTTTATAAGTTGACAAGCAACAATAGTTCATAGTTCATAGTGTATAGTGCATAGTTGAATAGCTAATGTTAAAGTTAAAATTCTCATAACTCATAACTCAAAACTAGTTAAAGTTAAAGTTAACTTTAAAGTTAAAAGCTCCAAGTCAATTGTCATTTTTAACAAGCAATATGCTCACTTCATATAGCAGCCATATTGGCAGCGACACAACAATGAGCGTAAGCATGTCGGTTGTAGGAGTGATTATAGCCGCAACAATGAGTATTGCAACAATGGCATGACGGCGGAACTTGCGCATCTGACTGCGCCTTATCAGATTCATCTTCCCTGCAAGCCAGCAGACAACAGGAAGTTCAAAGACTAATCCCATCAACAGATTCATCGAAATCATAGTGTCTACATAGTTGCTTATCGTTAGCATGTTTGCCACACTGCCCGACACCTGATAAGTTCCGAGAAAACGAACAGTGAGAGGGAAAATGAGAAAATAATCGAGTGCTGTTCCTACAAAAAACATGACATAGGCAGAGATGACCACAGCCTTGCCATAACGCTTCTCGTTCTGGTATAGCGCAGGACTGACGAAACCAAACAAGAGATAGAGAATGTAAGGCGAAACAATCAGTATGCCTGCATAGATGGCAACGCGCACATGAATCATAAACTGCTCCGTCAACTGAGTATTCATCAACTGCAAGTTAAACGGTTCTGCCTTTAGCCATCTGAAAAGAAAGAAGTCTGACTGCGCAGGTGCAAGCACAATGCTGAAAAGCAAATCCTTGAAGGCAAATGCCACACCACTAACAGCAATAACGGCAATCGCCATACGAATGATTACGAAGCGCAACTCGTCAAGATGGTCCCAGAATGTTGCACCGTCGGCATTAGACTCTCCCATCGAAAAAAATCTGTCCTTTTTCTAATTGTTCTTCAGTCCACTATCTTTAAAAGCGAGACTTATTTCTTCTCCTCTTCCTTCTTGTCGCTCTCGGTATCGGTTGTTTCCTTCATGCCTTCTTTGAAGTTCTTCACACCCTGTCCCAGTCCGCGCATCAGCTCTGGAATCTTTCTGGCACCGAAGAGCAGCAGCACAATCAGCGCAATAAGTACAATTTCGCCTGTTCCAAGTCCAAACATAACTATATTGATTTTTTTAATGTTAGAAAAACTTACTTACGACCGCAAATATACAAAATTTATTTCAAAAACACACCATTAATACCGAAAATACCTCAAAACATGCAGGCAAAAACAACACTGCAAGACATGAGAAACCAAAAGAAATAACAAAATCACAAGACAACGCTCACTCATATAGAGAACACAAGCAAACGTCAGTTCAAGAGGGAAAGTAATTGTCAATTACTCCTATACTCCTTCGGTGTCAAACCTGTTTCGCGCTTAAAGAGGCGGGTGAAATGCTGAGGATACTGAAATCCGAGAGAATAGGCAATCTGATTTATCGTCATAGAATTATCCATGACAAGTTGCTTGGCACGACCGATGACGCGCTGCTGAATATATCGCTGTGCCGACACACCTGTCTCTTTCTTTATAAGGTCGCCGAAATATCCTGCCGAGAGGCAAGCCTTATCAGCAAAATAGGCAACTGAAGGCAGTCCGTGCTGCTGCGGCAAGTCGCTGAAGATATATTCATTAAGGTTTCGCTCAAAATCAGAAAGCACGTCAGAGTTTGCTTTATGTCGCGTTATAAACTGGCGGTCATAGAACCGCATACAGTAGTCGAGCAACGTGGAAATTCTGTCAGTGATTATCGTTTGCGAATGTCTGTCTATCGGATGTTGCAGTTCCTGTTCGATGCTGTCCATCTGGTCACTGACAATCTGGCGTTCCCTTTCTGAAAGATGCAGAGCCTCGCGCTGGTCGTAGCCAAAGAAACTGAACTCGTGCAGACGTTTGCCAAGGGGCGTGCCATAGACCAAGTCGGGATGAAACAGCAATCCGCGCGAAGGAGGCATCGGCAAAGAGTCGTCCCAGTCGACGGTTACCACTTGTCCTGGAGCAAACGTAACGATTGTTCCTTCCTGATAGTCATACCGCTCACGGCCATAACGCACGATGCAGCCATCGCCTCGTTTCAGAAACAATGCAAACAAACCGTAGCGCAAGCGGCATTGCTTAAGTCGCTCAAGAGGTTGTTCATGGTCTACCACCGTCACCAGAGGATGCAGCGTCTCCACACCATTCAGCTTGTTGTATGTATCAACAGAATCTATTTGCAGCACTTCGTTTGTCATCACATTAATCTTAATTTGACTACAAAAATACAAAGAAAAATGACAACACCAACATCCATGAGCGAGAAAAAGCAATCGGGGTAATTTTATCCGTTAATAATATTACTGATGTTTTATAATAATAATGTAATTTTGCAGCATAATTTTAAATTAAGAAACGAATAATGAACAGATTACTATCAATTTTATTTGCGATTATGGCATCAACAACTCTTTCGGCTCAGACCAACAAACTCTCCATCAATGTTGGTGGAAAGTTGTTTGCAGCAACACTTGAACAGAACGCAACGGCAGAGGCTTTTGCCGAAATGCTGCCACTGTCTCTAAACATGAGCGAACTTAACGGCAACGAGAAATACTGCTATCTGAATGAGAGTCTGCCAACCGACCCGCAGACTCCTGGCACTATTCATGAAGGCGACATCATGCTGTTTGGCAACTCTTGTATTGTCATCTTCTACAAGACTTTCACGTCGGGCTATCAGTATACTAAGATTGGACACATTGACGACACAGCAATGCTGGCAGAGGCACTGGGGAGCGGAAGTGTGAGGGTGGATTTCTCGCTCAACGAACCTGACAAGATAAGCAATCCTACGAATAAGACTTCGGCAAACAACAGAGAGTTTTCTGCTGACGGCATTGCAGACAACAACAGGCCATACGGCAAAAGTAAAAGAATAATAATAAGCAAAGGAAAAAAGGAAATAAAATGAGAAAAACTATCATCATGGCTGCACTGATTGGACTAATGCTCACAGGCAGCACAACTAACGTATATTCACAACAAAACAATAAGAACATGACAAATCTCGAATTGACTCAAGAGTGGGACAAGACGTTCCCTAAAAGCGACAAGGTAGACCACAAGAAGGTTACTTTCCGCAATCGCTACGGCATCGAACTTGCCGCAGATATGTATACGCCAAAGAATGGTTCACAACGCATGGCAGCTATAGCCGTATGCGGACCTTTCGGCGCTGTGAAGGAACAAAGCAGCGGACTGTATGCACAGCACATGGCTGAGAGAGGTTTCCTCACCATTGCTTTCGACCCGTCTTTCACTGGTGAGAGTGGAGGCACGCCTCGATATGTCGCTTCGCCTGATATCAATACCGAAGACTTCTGCGCTGCCGTAGACTTTCTTTCCGTACAAGACAATGTAGACCCAGAGCGTATCGGAATTATAGGTATATGCGGATGGGGCGGCATGGCAATGAACGCTGCTGCTATTGACACAAGAATAAAGGCTACTGTCACTTCAACTATGTATGACATGAGCCGCGTTATTGCAAACGGATATTTCGACTCTATGGACGAAGATGCCCGCTACGAGATGCGCAAACAACTCAATGCACAGCGCACCGAAGACTATCGCAATGGCGAATATGCACTTGCAGGCGGAGTGATTGACGAGGTGCCAGAGGATGCTCCTTTCTTCGTTAAGGACTATTTCGACTATTATAAGACTTCGCGCGGATACCATAAACGCAGCCTCAACTCAAATGGAGGATGGAATAAGACTTCTGCACTGTCGTTTCTGAATATGCCTCTGCTGAGTTATGCGGGTGAGATTCGTTCTGCTGTGCTCGTTATTCATGGCGACAAGGCTCACAGTTGCTATTTCAGCAAGGATGCCTTTGCTAAACTGAAGGGCAACAACAAAGAACTGATGCTTATTCCAAATGCTGTCCATACCGACCTCTACGACGACCAAGCAGGGGTAATTCCTTATGACAAGATGGAGGAATTTTTCAAGAAAAATCTGCTTTAGTTTGTCTGTTTATGAGTTGTTTGGTTTATGAGTTGCTTAACTTCGTCAGTTTCTACATAAACTAAGGTGTTGGAAAAGCTCATAAACTTCTGAATAAATAAAGGCTGCATAATTAGTGTAGAAATCTACACACTATGCAGTCTTTTTTATAATTTGCTCTGCTTTCAAGTTGAAAGCAGTTTTTTGTTTCTTGCCTTTACAGAGCAAAAAACTTGCAATTTTCAGAGCCGAGTTGGGTAAAAAATTGATTAACTAACCTCGCAAATAACTTAAAATTTTACGACCGAGAAAAAAGAAGTTGCAAAATATGCGAGTATTTTGCGGCTTTTCGCTCTTTTTAGTAAATTGTTCAATATCAAGACATTATACGTTTCATTTCAAGACTCATAAGTGTTAAAAAAGTCAAAGGGCATCTTTCGCAGTGTGAAAGGGCACCTTTGGCACTGCAATATGCCACATATCGCACTGCGATATGCCACGTTTCGCATCGCGAAAGGACACCTTTCACTTTTTCGTTCCTTATGTTCGTTTACATAGTTTAAGCCGATTGATTAACAATTAAACGCTTTTTAGCATTCAGCCTCGTGCCAAACGGAAAATCCTTCTCTAGAATTAAAATTCCGTTTGTCAAGATTTTTTACTTTTTTCGTCAATATTTTGAGCTGATTTTGAAAGTTACAGTTTGTAAGTTGACTAGCAATAAATAGTGCATATTCTTTTGATTACTGGCCACCAGCCCATCCCCTCCTTTGGGTGAACCATAAGAGATATTTGTTAAATTATTCATTCATTCAATCATTTTGCCATTGGTGTGTTAATTCAACGAATAGTCAAAGCATTGATGTGCCAAACCATCAAATCACTAAAGCGCCAAACCGTTGAAGCATCAAAGCATTGATGATTCGGTTCCTTGGCGTTTTGACATTTCAATGACCTGCGACTTAAGTGCTTCAAGTAGCGGAAATACTGATGATTCAGTGCATTCATGAACTCATGCATTCACGAATGCATAGTCTCTGACGGCATTTGTCTGTAAACTGGCTGCAAGTGGCGGTTGATGGCTATTGCCCAACCGGATTTGTCGTAGTAACTTTGCACTCGCAAAAGACGCTAAAGGCAAATGCAATGGATAGAAGAACTTACTATATGCGCATCCGCTTCATGAGCGGATTATTATGTTCGCCAGAACATAGCAAGGTATGTTTTCAGCCGCTCAAAACTCCGTTTGCAGCACAAAACTCCTTGCTCTACAAAGGGCTAATGCTGACTTCCAAAGTCGTTCTGCAACTTCACTTTTGCAGTACGCATATGTACTATTCTGGTGGTAATAGGAAACATTCCCTGAAAATATCATAAAATGTTGCAGTTGTTGGTACAAACTTATTGCTATTTGAAAGTATTTTGTTATCTTTGTAGTCAGAATTTGGCAAATCCGAATAAGTAAACCCAATAACAAAGTTTTCATAATGAAGAATCCATATATTATACAAGTTTTTTCTATTCAGGAAGAAGTCAAGAAACAACTTCCCTATGGTCTTGAGACTACAGGAAATTTGATGTTGGAGTTTATGAGTATGAGCAAGGATGAACAACAGAGAGATACTGCTGCATTCATCAAGGCATCCAAGAAGATGCCAGAGATGATTATGGTTTTCGATTTCGCCATGTCTTTGTTACAACACGATGTCATTCCAATTCGCGAATCCATTTATGACACAGGCATTGATGGAATAAAAGAACTGAATGACCATTGGGCAGACAAGTATGGAATAGATGAAAGCCATAAAAGCAATGCTAAAGCATATAATTTCTTCAATTGGGTGATTCTGAGATTGCCAGCGAAAGAGGAAATGAAAAGGTATGGACTGATTTTGAAGAATGTTTAAGCGATAATATTTACAAGATGTGAATTACTAATAAGTGAATGTTATAATAGTACAATCTATAATACAAATAATTATCATGGACATAAACGAGTTTTACCAATTGAAAAGGAAGTTGGACGAAGAATATTTGAATTGTTTGGAATGCGGTGATCCCAATAGTCCTGGTTTGGTTTTGGATTATAAGAATAATCAAGGGCAGAGGAAACAATTTCGTGTGATTAACATTACCTCATCACCCTATAATGGATGTTTTGAAGCGGATTGCTTTAGTGATTATCAATTCGATAGATTTGAAGCATATGCGGGATATCCAGATGAAGACATGGCTGTAACTAGTCATAGAACATTCAAAATTGCAAATATTATTTCTGCTAAAATAGGTTAGGAAATGCAGGTAATGTGGAAAGAAATAATTCCAAACAGGAAGGTGCTGCCAATTTGAAAATAATATTATACAGTTTCAGACCTTAATGTGAAGTTCCTTCACTGCTCACACGGGGACAGCCCCCGTATGATACGAAGATTTGCAGGGCTAACTGCCTACTGAGAGCGAAATTGAGAACGGGCTGAACATAATTACAAAGAAGAAATGAAAAAGAGAATCTGGGGCTGTCCCATGATTGTTAATTAAAATAAATAACTTAAACCAAAAATGTTATGTTGAAGATTTGCCAAAAGTGTGGTCGTGCTTATATTGGGAATGATACTATATGTTATCATTGTATTCCGAAAAAAATTAATAAAACTGAGAAGATAATAGAGACAGATGATTGGCTTGCTTCTTCTTTTGATGATTTGAATAAATGTACGGAGGGCTTTGGTTCTTCTGGTGTAATGCAACTAAATAAATCTAAATCATTATCTGGTTATTATATTAATTCAGATGTAGATGAGCGTTTTTCTGAGATTCCATATGGAAAGAATACAGAAGAATGTTTTAAATTGTCTTTGGACAGTTCTCTTTCTCCGAAAATTGTTATTAGGCAAAGTAGAACCCATTATCACAATAGAGAGTTTTGGGTTCGCAAACCCTACACAGGAATTGTGTTAGCTGAAGACGCGGAAGAAAGATTTATTCCTATTGATGCATTTCGTAAATGTATTTGTTCTGGAATCTGTTTGTCATCAAAAGAACTAAAAAGAACTCTTTGTCCGGCTCCATATTCCAGCAATTGTACGTATGAGTCTGTTTATACACAATTGAAAAGGGATCGATACAAAAAATTCAGATTGACAGTTGGATATAATATTGTTAGAAACGGATTCCAATTCCGTCAATTTTCCCTATTTGTCGAAAATGTTACTATTTGACAGAAATCAAGTGAATCATGAGGTACTTGATTCATAAATATGAAGTGTAGAACTCCCAAAAAATGATTAACTTTGCATACGACATGACAGAACAAGAATTACAACAATATCTCATTAAGCAATACCCCAAAGAGAACGAGGGGTGCGAGTGGAAGGAATTCAAGAACTTGAAGAATGACTTCAGCGGTCATGAGAAGGATGATGTCATCTCCTACGTGTCTGCATTGGCTAACATGGAGGGTGGGCATCTGGTTGTTGGTGTCGAGGACAAAACGTTGAGGATTGTTGGTACAGATACCTAAAACTACGATGTGCAAAAAGCACGGCTACGCTTAATTGACCAATGTGCCAATCTACCTTCAGAGGGGCTGCTTGTAGAGGAATTTATTACAGATGATACTCGCAAAATTGTATGGATAATCCATGTGCCAAGACACATGAAGAGACAACCCGTTTATGCGCATAACAAGGCATGGCAGAGGCTGGATGACTCGTTAATAGAGTTGACGGATTCTCGTAGGAACGCCATCTTGGACGAGCAGGACGAAGTGGAAAAGGACTGGTCTTCACAGATTATCCATGATGCAACTATTGACGACCTTGATCCTCGCGCGATTGCCAAAGCCAAGGAGAAATTCATTGAATTACATCCTGAAAGAGAAACAGAAATAAAAGCGTGGGACGATGCAACATTCTTGAACAAAGCGAAACTTACGATAAAAGGACAAATTACAAATTCAACAATCATTCTCTTAGGCAGAGAGGAAAGTTAGCATTTCCTTTCGCCTGCCGTTTGCAAAATCATATGGATGCGCAAAAAGAATGGGACAGACGAGAATGAAGAGTTTGGTATATTCTCTATTCCAATGATACTCGCAGTAGATGAGGTTGCAGGGAAAATAAAAAAATGCCACATACACTTATACGATAGAGGGAAACATGTTCCCTGACACCTTATTACGCTACGATGTCTTCACCATTAGAGAGCCTTTATGTAATGCCATTGCACATCAAGATTATAGCCTGTCTGCGAGAATAGAGGTAGTAGAATATGAAGATGAACGTATGCGTTTTAAGAATTATGGTACATTCCTGCCATTGTCCGTTGAGTCTGTGGTTGAGAATGATTTTCCTGAATCAAGATACCACAACAAGTTTTTGGTGGAAGCCATGCGTAACGTGAAAATGGTGGAGACAGAGGGCGGTGGTATTCGCAAACTCTATATGCAACAAAAGAAGCGTTTCTTTCCAATGCCAAAGTATGATTTAGGTGGCCAGACAGTAATTTGTGAGATAGAGGGAAGAGTGTTGGACGAGAACTTTGCCAAAATACTGGTCAACAATCCCAATTTGACTTTGGCTGATATTATCTTATTAGATAAAGTACAAAAGCATGAGCATGTTTCAGAAGACTCCCTTGCATATCTTAGGAGAAAGAAATATGTGGAAGGCAGAAAGCCTAATGTTTATTTGGCCTTCTCTGTTGTTAAGCAATCTAAACATGTGGGATTAAAGACATCTTATATCAAAAACAAGAGTTTTGATGATGATTATTTCAAAAAGCTCATCATTGACTATATTACCAATTTTGGAAAAGCCACTCGTCAGGAATTAACTGCATTATTGGAAAATAAACTGCCAGAAACGCTTTCCAAGCAACAGAAGTTTGACAAGGTCACCAATCTTCTATCTTCGCTTAAGAAGAAGGGTATCATTAAAATCATTGATAGAAAATATTGGGTAATGGCAAAGTCGGATTAACAAATCAAACAAACGAAATTCACAAACAAGAAATGATAATAGTAGCGTAAAATGGAGCTTTAGACAGATGTCGGATTAACAAATGGAATCCAATTAACAAACCAGAATTAACAAATAAGATTTGGTCATGTCATATTCGTTTTGTACCTTTACACACAAGATGAACGTTCTTTGGATTTGTGTAAAACGTGTAGGAATATGTAAGTCCTCTCGTTTCCAAAGTGTTACCTGTTTTTGCTTACCTTATAGGTAACATGTTGATTTCCCAAAGAATTTAGAATTAGTATCGTTGTCATTAGTTACCTTAGCGGGGACTTTAATCCTTATTCTTTCATCCTTAATCATCCAAGATTAATTTCACACAGATTTGTTTAACGTTAAGGTTAAAGTTCCCGTTATCGTTAAAGTTCTTGTTCCCGTTATCGTTAACGTTAAGGTTAAAGTTAAGGTTAAAGTTAAGGTTAAAGCTAATCTTGATAAGGAATAGCTATGATTCAAAAAGATGTTTATTTCAATAGTAATCTGAAACCAAGCTGCACAGAATAGTTGAATTGTTTTTCCTTGAAAATAGTATTAGCATTGCTTCGGTTGTCTATGTAGTAGCGTGCTCCTGGCTCAACATAGACAGCGCCCCACGACGCTGGTCTATACTCCAGACCTGCCCCGAAACCTAATGACCATTGCATATTGTCTCTGCCAATCTTTGCGTTTGTTCCCGCAATCTTAAACTTCGACGATACGTTATAGTCTGCCTGACCTCCTGCTGTAGCATAGACCGACCATCTGCCATAGTTCCATGCCTGCCAAGAGAGATTGAGCGGAATGCCGATATAGTGACGAGTCTGCTTTCCGTCTACCGAGTTGTTAGGCGACTCCGATGTATAGTCGGCTGTCAGCAATGTGTAGACCAAACCTGTGTTAATGCTCAGTCGGGGGCTAATAGGATAGCCTACGGTCAGTCCGAAACTGACAGGCTGATAGTGCTTATAGCGTTCTTTGAAGTCGGGAGAATAGATTGGAGCCGCCTGCTTTATGTCATAGCCACCATTAGTATTATTGTTGTCTATAGGCATGCCTCGTGGAGCAACAAGCACAAGCGGATTAGTGTCTTTCATGGCAATAAGTCCTGAACTTGCCGACATACCTACGGTAAATTCTTTCTGCTGCCCGTAGCCTACGGTCATGAGCCACTCTTCTTCGGTTGCCTGCATGAATTTATCTATATCTTCAGCCTTGTCGCTATAGCGTTTTTCGGCATCATACTTGCCTTTTGATTGGTTTTCTGCCAGTTCTGCATAATTAATTGCTGGCTCTTCTGTTGTCTTATTCTCTTCAGAAACATTGGTATTTTCGTTTTCAGAATAAACCGAAGGCATAGCAACATTTTCATTTTCTTGTGCATAAGACTCACTGACTGATGAGGAAACTGGCAATGCCACTGTCCTACTTTTATTATTACTTGCCAGCATACTATTGCTTTCAGAAGTCAGAACGTCAGATTCTGAAATACTATTATCAGCATCCGATTCATTTTTTTGCCTATCGCCAGACATTCGTTCTGCAACAAGAGGTTTTCCGCTCATGCTATCTTTCTGAGAGAAATTATCAAACAAGAGCCACCCTCCCCCAGCAACAAGCAGCAGACAGGCTGCCGCAGCCCACCTGATCCACTTGGTGAAAATAACAGAACGGCGAGGTGCAGGCTCATCACTGAGTTTCTTCTCAATGTCAGCCCACAAGTCGTCTGGCGGCAAAACCTCGTAGTCGGAAAGCCGATTGCGAAGTTGCTGTTCCCATTTGTCGTTATTCTGTTTCATGCTGTTGTTTGTATTTCTTTATCATTTTTGAAAGAAGATTCTTAGCCCTCAGATATTGTGAGGCAGAAGTGTAGCGCGATATTCCGAGTTTCTCGCCAATCTGCTTATGGTCCATCTGGTCAAACACATATAGGTTGAGCACAGTCCTATAGCCCGTAGGCAACTTTCTTATCATTCCGTATAGCACATCTCGCGGCACACGATCTATGTCTGTTTCCGCATCTTCAGCCACATCGGGCATGTCATGAGTAAAATTAAGTCTGCCTGCTGTGCGCAAATAGGTTATGCACTCGTTGGAAACAATGCGGCAAACCCACCTTTTCAGAGATTTTTCGCCACGATATTCAAATCTGTCGAACTGCATGAAAATCTTCACATAGCAGTCTTGCAAGATATCACGAACTGCCTCATTGTCTGCAACATAGCGCATTGCAACAGCAGTAGCATATCTTACGGAACGGTCATAGAACAAGCGTTGCGCACCGCGTTCATGCCGCTTCAGCGACTCTATAAGCGATTCCTCAGTCGTCAAAACCAGATTTTAAGAATGTCTTTTCAGATGTGAAAACGAGCCTCATACCGTTTCCTGTATTCTGATATTGCGTATTTCCGTTAAATGATTCAACTCTACTGTTTATTTTACTTACACTAATGGTTAAGACCAGTTTATCGGTTCCCCCCATTAAAACGTAATTAGAGTTGTCGTCGAAGATGCAACTGAAGTGAAGTTTCATGCGCTGTCCTGTCTGCTTATATTTGCAAGTTGCGTCAAAATTATAGTACATCTCCTTCATCTGGTAAACCTTCTGAGTGGAATTATATCCATAAAAATTATAAGGAATGACAATTTGCTTACTATCATTCACATACTCCAGCTGCAAGTCACCATCTTTTCCGTATGCAAGATAGAAAAGATTTCTCGCCAACGACTCCGACAAAATAATTCCTCCCTTGCCACTCGCAAAAGTAACAATGTCTATTGTGTCGTTTTCCTCGCCTTCGTAGGCTCCATTATAGAAGTTCCACTTACCTGCAAAAGACGCGTTAATATCTTGAATATTATTATAAACATTGAAGTCATTGTCATCTTCAAGTGTGCACGACTGGAGTGTAAACATTGCAAGTAATATACCTATTATATATATTTTCCTCATGATATAAAATGCTTAAATTATTAAATGTTTCTAATTATATAACGCTGAAGTCTTGGAATATTGCACGCAATTTACAACTTTTTCTTAGTTTTTTCATCAATATCTCTCAGAAAACGTTAAAAGTAAGATTATGAGAAACTAAATTAAACGTTCTGCCTTAAACCTTTGAACTCATGACTTAAAAAACAAATACATAAATTTTAAAGCATAGAACACAGCAAGAAAGAAGAAAAGACAAAGCAAATTTCAAATTCCTTTTCAGTTAAATAATGCTAAATCGGAATAGAATTACTTGCAAGTTTCACATAAACCATATATCTTTGCGATATCAAAATGATATCAACTATTTAAACAATTCAACTATGGAAACAAAAGAATTTATATTCAAGGGAATGACAGTCAACGGATTCTTGATGTTGATTCTGAACATTTTAATTACACTTGCAAGTATTGCAGCAATAGTACTGAGCATCACTTATGAGAACCTTTGGTTCATTTACGGCATCATCGGAATAATACTCTCTTTTTTCATCTGGTGCGGTTTCATCATGCTTGAACCAGGAGAGGCACGCGTGATAACTTTCTTCGGGAACTATAAGGGAACCTTCAAGCGCACTGGCTACTACTGGATTAATCCTCTGATGAGCACTAAGAAACTTACTCTGCGTGCACGCAACCTCGATGCTGCTCCTATCAAGGTGAACGACAAGACTGGTAATCCTGTAATGATTGGAATGGTTATAGTATGGAAACTGAAGGATACCTATAAGGCTATATTTGAAATTGACTCGCAGACTATAGCCAAGACTACTGCAGCAGGAAAAGAAGAAGTAAGCATTGGCGCAAGCACTTCTGGGCTGATGTCGGCTTTTGAGAACTTCGTGAAGATTCAGGGCGACTCGGCTCTGCGCCAAGTGGCAAGCCAATATGCCTACGACGAGACCGACTTGAAGTCGGATGAGATAACGCTTCGTAGCGGTGGCGATGAGATTAACCGCGAGTTGGAAGCTAAATTGCAAGAACGCTTACTTATGGCTGGCATCGAAATTGTAGAAGCCCGCATCAACTATCTTGCTTATGCGCCAGAAATTGCAGCAGTAATGCTTCGCCGCCAGCAGGCAACAGCCATAATCACAGCCCGCGAGAAGATTGTGGAAGGTGCTGTAAGCATGGTGAAAATGGCTCTCGACAAACTCTCTGACGAGGAGATAGTTGAATTAGACGACGACAAGAAAGCTGCTATGGTAAGCAATCTGCTCGTTGTTCTCTGTGGCGACGACAATGCCCAACCTGTAGTAAACACAGGAACACTTAATCATTAAATCAGTTTCGAGTTGTCTGTTTTGAGTTTTTAAGTTATTTGGCTATTCCCAGTTCCCCATTAATCGGGCAAAAAAATAACAACCAATAACTCAAGACTGGCAACTCAAAGCTCAAAAAAACACTGTAGATGAAAAAGACAAAGAACTTCATATTACGCGTCGACCAAGACACAATGGCTGCCATAGAAGCATGGGCTGCCGACGAATTCAGGTCGACAAACGGGCAGCTGCAGTGGATTATCAACGAGGCACTGCGCAAAAGCGGACGACTGCCAAAGCCGAAAAAGAAAACTAAAACTAATGACGGAGAAAAAGAAGAATAAAAAATAAGATGGGGAAACAAATATGATTAACATAGAAGACATTTTCGACATATTAAGAATGAAAGGCAACAAAGACTTGCGCAACGTGCGTGTGAACCGAACAAAGGAAGGCACCGTATTCGAGTGTGTGGCAGTTGTAATTATACTTATCATGTGGGCTCTCATCGCTTACAACTTCAAGGGTCTGCCCAACCAAATACCCACACACTTCGACCTGACGGGCAATGCCGACGACTTTGGCAGCAAGCACACGCTGTGGATTCTCGGCATCGTTGGCACACTGACTACTGCCATTTTGCTTGTATCGGCTTACCATCCACGCTTCATCAACCTGCCCGTGAAGGTTACGAAGCCTGTGCATATCGTTATGGTTATAAGGATGTTGCGCATTATCTGCATCATCATTGCGCTGCTATTTGTAGACATAGTTCTGATGATTGTCTGCAATTCGTATGTATACATCATAATAATGTGGTGTCTGGTAGCGGCTATGCTTGCCGTGATTACATACTACAGTGTTCGCATAAGGAAGACAAAAGCGTGAGCCGTCAGGCATATACATAAAAAAACGTCGGAGCATTGATGTTCCGACGTTTTTTGTTTCTAAATCGCAGTGGATTAACCAAGACGCTTCAGCTGAACTGTGAAGTGACGCATCAATGGAGCTTCCCATTCGATGGCAACACCACGAGTGATTTCGTTACGACGGTCGTAAACGTTCTTCAGTGCAGCAGCGATAACATCCATGTGGTTGTCTGTATAAACACGACGAGCAATGCACAGACGGAGGAGGTCAAGACCACCAAAGCGGTTCTCACGTGTCACAGGGTCACGGTCAGCGAGGATATAACCAATCTCACAACCACGAATACCAGCCTCAAGATACAACTCGCAAGTCAGTGTCTGTGCAGGGAACTCTTCCTTAGGAACATTGCAGAGCACCTTGTCAGCATCGATGAAGAGAGCATGACCACCAACAGGACGCTGGTAAGGAATTCCGTACTCGTCGAGTTTCTTAGCAAGATACTGAACCTGGTGGATACGAGTCTCAAGCATTTCGAACTCTGTGTTCTCATCGAGACCAACAGCAAGAGCGTTGAGGTCACGACCATTCAGACCACCGTATGTGAGGAAGCCTTCGAAAGGAATACAGAACTGCTTAGCACCTTCATACCATTCCTTGTTGTTTGTAGCGATGAAACCACCCATGTTAACAAGACCGTCTTTCTTAGCAGACATTGTCATAGCGTCAACATAGCTGTACATTTCCTTTGCAATCTCCTTGATTGACTTGTCAGCATAGCCTTCCTCGCGAGTCTTGATGAAGTAAGAGTTCTCAGCAAAACGAGCAGAGTCCATAACTACAGGCACACCATACTTGTGGCAGAGCTCGCAAGTTTCGCGGATGTTCTTCATTGAAACAGGCTGTCCACCAACAGTGTTGTTAGTAACAGTAAGTACCATGAAAGGAACGTTGCCCTTGTTTTCAACGAGTACCTTCTCAAGCTTTTCGAGAGAAACATTACCCTTGAAAGGAATTTCGAGCTGCGTATCCTTAGCCTCGTCGATTGTTACGTCGATAGCCTTAGCCTTGCGATACTCGATGTGTCCCTTTGTTGTGTCGAAGTGAGCGTTGCCAGGAACAACCATACCTTCCTTAACAAGATAAGAGAAGAGTACGTTCTCAGCAGCACGACCCTGATGAGTAGGGATGACATACTTGAAACCGAAGATGCGCTGAACAACTTCCTCGAACTTGTAGAAAGATGTAGCACCAGCATAGCTCTCGTCACCAAGCATCATTGCAGACCACTGACGGTCAGACATTGCACCTGTACCAGAGTCGGTCAGACAGTCGATGTAAACCTGCTCAGCCTTCAACATGAATACGTTGTAGTGAGCTTCTTTCAACCATTGTTCACGCTCCTCGCGTGTGCTCTTACGCAGCGGTTCAACCATTTTGATTTTCCACGCTTCTGCAAAAGGTATTTCCATAGCTTTAATGATAAATTTTTAAAAGATTTATAAATGATGTTTTTATTATAATTTCCTTTATAGCCTTCCTTTGTCAGAGAGGTTTCAGGGTTTATTCAGAAAAAAACAGTTCAGGAAAAACACACTTTACTAACATGAAGGCAACTCAAAAACGTATAACTCTGCTGCCGTCATATTCCGAAAAACAATATTACAGAACGAATTCGTCGCGCTCTTTAATATTTATAAACTTGCGAAAAACAATTATGTGTGCTATTGACTTGCTTTTCATTTACAATTCAGTTTATTCGATGCAAAATTACTATTATTTTTCTAAACAGCAAAACTTTCTGAGTCATATTAAGACTTTTTTAACCACAACCGCCTCTATATCTAAGAATTGTACCTGTTCTTGAGCTCATCACTTATTGAGTTTTTATCCCAGAAACATTGTAGACCCAGACAAAGGGAAGACTTTTAAATTGATAATTGTTTCAACTTTTATGAAGAAACATTACACGCTTTTTCTCGTTTTGTCAAGTTTATCATACTTCTGCATGAATATTTAATATTAAGTAAAGCATGATTAGTTTTTTATCAATATGTGAATTTCAGTTTCCAATATTTTTGTAAATTTGCAATTGGAATACATTAATTGACTCGGCATTTCATGGAATATCAAAACATTCTGAATATAACTAAACGTTGTGAGTTTCGCCAGTGGCTTGAGACTAACAGCGGGACAGCAAGAGAATGCTGGGTGGTTGTCAGACGGGGGCGACCGACTGACAATGAACAGCTCTGGTATCTCGATGCCGTTGAAGAGGCTCTTTGCTTCGGGTGGATTGACAGTCACTACAGGGAAATCAATGGGAAGATGATGCAGCGTTTCTCGCCGAGAAGGAAAGTAAGCCCATGGACGGAGTTGAACAAAGAACGTGTTCGCAGACTGGAACACTTGGGACTAATGACCGATGCAGGACGACAAGTGCTGCCTCCGATGGGAGTACACAGTTTTAGGATGGACAAGGATATAGAGTCGGCTTTGAAGACTGCTCGTGTATGGACAAAATTCCGTACATTTCCACCACTCTATCAGCGCATTCGTGCTTACAACGTGGCATTCTATAAGAAACGTGCACCAGAGACTTACAGCAAAGCTTTGGCACATCTTATAAAAGAGACAAAAGCAAACCGCATGTTCGGCGAGTGGAATGACTATGGCAGGTTGTTAGACTATTGGCAACACTCATAAATATAAATATTATTATTCGTAAGTTAAGATTACTTTTAATATTTAAAATAACTTCATAAAAACAAAAAATTAAACTTAACAATATAGAAAACAACATGAGCGCATTTGCAGATTATTTCCTTAGAAACCAAGAAAAAGAGCAACGCTACGAGATTCATTCCTGCCCAGAACTGATTGAGTGTATTCAGCAAGTGGGATTTCTCCCTCTGCTGGAAAGTGGCATAGAAGGATTCTGCGCAGAAAGTATGATGGCTGAGGAGTGCCGCTTCACTGAGTTCCCTGACGGTTCGTGGGAGTGGCCGCTATGGCAATGGAAAGGTCCTGTTGTTACAGAAGGAAATTGTGTATATGGCAAGTTCTTCTCAGGCAAAGCAGGATTCGTAAGCCGTGAGTGGTGGCCCGATTTCTATAACTGGCGGCGCAGCCAAAATCCAAAACCAGAGGAGGGAACTATAGAGGAAGCCATATTGATGACATTGCGCGAGAACGGCAGCATGATTACGCGAGAACTGCGTGCAGCCTGCGGTTTCACTGGTCCGAAGATGAGAGGAAAGTTTGATGCCTACATAAAGCGTTTGCAAATGGCATGCTACATTATTACAGAAAATTTTGTCTACCCTACGGACAAGCATGGGCATGAATACGGTTTCGGATGGTCGCTGCTTACAACTCCAGAACTCATGCTCGGTAAGGACGCCTGCCTTTGCTGCCGCACGCCAGAAGAGTCATACCAGCGCATGACAGAACACCTCATGCGCCTGCTCCCAGACGCTACAGAAAAACAAATAAAGAAAATCCTGAAATAAGTCTTTACCCTTTGCAAAGAGTTAAGAACAAATCTTTTAGCATAAAAAAGAAATGAAATTCTTTTGTCTTGCACTCAATTTTTCGTAACTTTGCAGACTGTAACAGTTTAAACTGGCAAACAAAAGAAGTAAGCAGACAGCATGAAATTCAGTGAAGTTATAGGACAGCAGAAGGCAAAGGAACGTCTACAGACACTTGTAGACGAGAACCGCGTGCCTAACGCTCTTTTGCTTTGCGGACCGCAGGGATGTGGAAAACTGGCACTGGCTATGGCTTTTGCTTCTTATCTTCTCGGTGAGAAAGACAACGAAGGAGGCGAATTGTCGGAACATGAAGCAAGACAAATTGCAATGCTGAGAAAATGGGAGCACCCAGACTTGCATTTCACTTATCCTACGATAAAGCTGAAAAGCATGTCGTCGGAACATCAACCTGTGAGTTCAGACTTTGCAAGCCAATGGCGCGAGCTAATCTCAAGCGGTGCATACTTCACCATTAACGACTGGATGGAGGCGATGAATGCCGAAAACCAACAGGCCATTATAACTGGTGCTGAAAGCGATGAACTATCGAAGAAACTATCGCTGAAATCAAGTCAGGGAGGCTATAAAGTTTCAATAATATGGATGCCTGAACGAATGAACCTGACAAGCGCCAACAAGTTGCTGAAGATTCTGGAAGAACCACCACAGCAGACTGTATTCGTGATGGTTTCAGAAGAACCAGAGAAACTGCTTGAAACCATTCGCAGCCGAACTCAGCGCATAGATATTCCCCGAATAGACACTGAAGCACTGAGCAACAGCCTGCAACAACTGCGAGGCATTGAGGCGGAGACTGCCATGAGAATAGCCAGACTGAGCAACGGCAGTTGGACAAAAGCACTAGAAGAGCTTGATGCTGGCAGCGAAAATAAGTTCTTTCTCGATATGTTTATAATACTGATGAGAAGAGCTTACGAAAGAAAGATTGGCGACCTGAAAAAATGGACTGACAACATAGCATCACTGGGCAGAGAGAAGCAGCGACGGATGCTGTCTTACTTCATGCACATGATTAGAGAGAGTTTCATGTATAATTTCCATATTCCAGAACTCACATACATGACTGAGGAGGAGGAGAATTTCACCCGCCGTTTTGCTCCATTCATAAACGAGGCTAACGTAATAGAAATACAAGAACTGCTGGGCAGATGCCACAGAGACATCGGACAAAATGCCAACCCTAAGATTGTTTTCTTCGATCTGTCGCTGAAAATGATTATGCTGCTTATCAAAAAGGATTAGGAATACGAATTCAAAATGCTGACGGACACAAAAAAGCCCGTTGCACGAAGAATCACTAAATATATTTATCAACATCAGACAAACATAACGATGGACTACAAAGATATGAAATTCGAGATATGGCACGGATGCCAACGTGGACTGTGCCGAAAAGGTATTGGAAGGCAAGACAAGCAACTGAATACCTACGACTATCTTGCCGACGTACCTGGCAACAATGAGTCTACCGACTTGGTTGAAGTACAGTTTAAGAATACCAGAAAGGGCTATTACCACAACATAAACAATCTTGACCTGAAGAAAGGAGACATTGTTGCAGTGGAAGCAAGTCCAGGACACGACATCGGCGTTGTCACGCTGACAGGACAACTCGTAAAACTGCAAGTGAAAAAAGCCAACCTGAAATCGGAAGACGACATAAAACGTATATATCGCATAGCCAAGCCTGTAGACATGGAGAAATACCAAGAGGCAAAGGCACGTGAACACGAAACCATGATTCGCAGCCGAGAGATTGCAAAGGGACTCGGGCTCGACATGAAAATTGGCGATGTGGAATTTCAAGGCGACGGCAACAAAGCCATCTTCTACTATATTGCCGATGAACGAGTAGACTTCCGCCAACTCATTAAAGACTTAGCCGCAGCATTCCATGTGAAGATTGAGATGAAGCAGATCGGAGCACGCCAAGAAGCTGGCAGAATCGGAGGAACAGGTCCTTGCGGAAGAGAACTCTGCTGTGCTACATGGATGAAAAACTTCGTATCGGTCAGCACCAATGCAGCCCGATTCCAAGACATCTCGCTCAATCCGCAGAAACTGGCGGGAATGTGTGCAAAACTGAAATGCTGTCTCAACTATGAGGTTGACAACTATATTGAGGCAGGAAAACAGATTCCAGGCAAAGACATTATCCTTCAGACCCAAGACAACGACTACTATCTGTTCAAATCTGATATTCTTGCAGGACTTCTCACCTACTCTACTGACAAGCGCATGGCTGCCAACCTGGAAACTATAAGCGTGAAGAGAGCTAATGAGATTATCGCGATAAACAAGAGCGGAGAGAAACCTCTCTCTCTGACAAGCGAGCAACAAGCTAACGGAAATAACAATTCTAAAGACTTGCTGGAGAGCGAAAGCATTACACGCTTCGATAAGAGCAAGAAGAAGAAAAAGAAGAACAACCGCAACAACCAACGCCGCAGACAACCGCGTGAAAACAAAGAATAATGCTGAAAAGGAATAAACCTTATACATTATTTATATATATAGTGGGGACAGTAGCTATACTGTCTTCACTATTCTCATGCCACGAAAATATTGTGTTCAGCCACTATCATGGCGTTGAAGTTGACGGCTGGGACAAGACAACGCACGTAGAATTCAACATTTCCCCAATACCCGAAACAGGCAAATATCAGGAATCAGTAGGCATAAGAATAAACAGCCACTATCCTTTCCTATCACTTAACCTAATCATAGAGCAAACGGTCTATCCTTCACGCACAGTATTGATAGACACAATCGACTGCCAACTAATTGACAAAGACGGAAGAAAACTCGGTAAAGGACAGAGCCTGTGGCAGTTAGACTTTCCTGTAAAAAACATAAACCTGCAGGAAGGCGACTCTGTCAACATCAACATCCGACACAATATGCGCCGCGACATACTTAGAGGCGTTTCCGACATCGGTTTTAAACTTGAACGGAAATAAACTTGTCTTTTACCAATAGATTTTTGTGGAATTGAGTTTTATAATAAGTCTGACTTTTTTGATCAGACCTTTGCTGCTCAATTCACAAGTATGCAAACCGCAACAACACCCGCCCGACAACCTTCAACTCCTTTAACTCCTTTATTGACTAAAAAGTCAAAATAGGCGCATAGAATTTGTTACATACATTTTTTTTCACTACTTTTGCAACAGAATATGCAAAAATCAAAAAAACACTATGATTAACAAACAGCTTTTACAACCCGAAAGCATCGTCGTTATCGGCGGTTCTAACAATTGTCATAAACCTGGTGGTGCAGTAGTTCGCAATCTTCTAAGCGGAGGTTACAAAGGAACTATACGCATCGTTAATCCTAAAGAAGATGAAGTGCAAGGCATTAAAGCCTTCCACGATGCAAAGGAAATTCCACCAACCGACCTCGCAATTCTTGTTGTCGCAGCTAAATTCTGCCCTCAGTATGTAGAATTCCTTGCAAAGGAAAAGCAGGTAAGAGCATTCATCATTCTCTCTGCCGGCTTCGGTGAGGAAACCCACGAAGGTGCAGTATTTGAGCAGCAGATTCTCGACACATGCAAGGAATATGGTTGCTCTCTCATCGGTCCTAACTGTATCGGTCTGCTGACACGCTGGCATCACTCAGTATTCACAAAGCCAATTCCAAACCTCAATCCTAAAGGCGTTGACTTCATCTCTGGTTCTGGTGCAACAGCGGTGTTCATCCTTGAAAGCGCTGTAACTAAAGGTCTTCCTTTTAACTCGGTTTGGTCAATCGGTAACGGAAAGCAAATCGGTATTGAGACTGTTCTTGAATATATGGACAACAACTTCGACCCAGAGAAGGATTCTCATGTCAAGTTGCTCTACATCGAAAACATCTCAGACCCAGACAAACTGCTTCTTCACGCAACGTCACTTATCCGCAAGGGTTGCCGCATAGCAGCAATCAAGGCTGGTAGTTCTTCTGCTGGAAGCCGTGCTGCATCAAGCCATACAGGTGCAATTGCTTCAAGCGACTCTGCTGTTGAAGCACTCTTCCGCAAAGCAGGAATTGTTCGCTGCTACTCTCGCGAAGAACTTACAACTGTCGGATGTATCTTCACTCTGCCTCGCTTCACAGGCAAGAACTGCGCAATCGTTACTCACGCAGGTGGTCCTGGCGTTATGCTTACCGATGCATTGTCAAAAGGCGGCATGAATGTTCCCCCTATCAACGGACCTCTTGCTGACGAACTCAAAGAAAAACTATTCCCAGGCTCATCTACAGCCAACCCTATAGATATTCTTGCAACAGGTACACCTGAGCATCTTGGCATCGCTATCGACTACTGCGAAAAGAAGTTCGACAACATTGATGCTATCATGGTCATCTTCGGAACTCCAGGACTTGTACAACTCTATGAGGCTTACGATGTTCTTCACCAGAAGATGCTTGAATGCAAGAAACCAATATTCCCAATCCTTCCAAGTGTGAACACAGCAGGTCCAGAAGTACAGGAATTCCTAAGCAAGGGTCATGTAAACTTCTCTGACGAGGTTACTTTGGCTACGGCTCTGACACAGGTAATGAAGACTCCAGCACCAGCCGACCAGACAATTATGGAAGAAGGTGTAGACATTCCACGTATCCGCAAGATTATCGACGGAATAAAGGAAGACGGATACATTGCTCCTAAACTTGTAAACGAACTGTTAGACAGCGCTGGCATACCAACAGTTCCTGAGTTTGTAAGTGCAAACAAAGACGAAGTTGTTGCATTCGCTTCTAAGTGTGGCTATCCTGTAGTAGCTAAGGTTGTAGGTCCTGTTCATAAGTCAGACGTTGGTGGTGTTACACTTAACATCATGAGTGACGAACAGCTTGCTAAAGAATTTGACCGCATGATGACAATCAAAGATGCAACAGCAGTAATGGTTCAGAAGATGATTAAGGGTACTGAACTCTTCATCGGTGCTAAATATGAGCCACGCTTCGGCCATATCGTGCTCTGCGGTCTTGGCGGTATCTTCGTAGAAGTACTGAAAGACGTATCAAGCGGCTTGGCACCTTTGTCATACGATGAAGCATTCAACATGATTCACTCTCTGCGCGGATATAAGATTATCAAGGGTACTCGCGGACAGAAGGGTCTCAACGAGCAGAAGTATGCCGACATCATTGTACGCTTGTCTACTCTTCTCCGTCATGCTACAGAAATCAAGGAAATGGACATCAACCCACTCTTGGCTGACGAAAACGACGTAATAGCAGTAGATGCGCGCATCCTCGTTGAAAAGAATAAGTAATAAAATCTAATTTCTTTCTCTATCATTCTGAGAGACAAATTTCTCAGAATGGCAGGAAAAATGAAAGCAATAACAAAGCATCGGTTCTAATCAGTTTTATTTAGAGCCGATGTTTTTTTATTTCTGCACAATAGCATAACTCAACAGTCTGCAAATACCATAATGATGAACAGCAAGCAGAAACGAAAAATAAATCATGTTTTATTTTGCTTTTTGCTCACTTAATCGTACCTTTGCAGCCGTTTTGAAAGCATTAGAAAATAATAAAAACCACTATGAATTTTATCGACAGTAAGACAAAGTTGAAGCAGGAAATCTTTGCATACATCCTGCTCGTTGTAGGTAGTGCTCTGTTCGCCGTTGGCGACGTGATGTTTGTCAACCCATACCTTATGGCTCCTGGCGGCACATACGGTCTAAGTAACGTGTTCAACACACTATGGCCTTGGAAGATTTCACTCTATGCCATCTGCATGGATGTTCCACTCCTCGTAATAGGAACATGGATTCTTGGTCCTAAGTTCGGCATAAAGACCATTATCTCTACCGCATTGATATTCTTGTTTACATTCATCCTGGAAAGTACATGGGGCTACAACCCTGTACTACATGACGGAGCAATAACAGCAGCCAACAACCCAGACCTTGTTATGGTTCCAATACCTCACAACGGCGGATGGTTCCAGCCTGACTATTTCCTCAACACAGTAGTTGCTGGTATAATATATGGTATTGCCATCGGTATGATATTCCGTTCTGGAGCAACAAGTGGAGGTTCTGACATCATCTCAATGATTCTGCATAAGTACACAAAGATTTCACTTGGCACACTCGTAATGATTGTTGACAGCCTCATCACCCTTACAACATTCATCGCATTTGGTGACATCCGTCTGCCAATCTACTCTGTGATTGTCATCTTCATCGAAGGCAAGGTTATCGACCTTGTTGTAGACGGAATGAAGAGCTACAAGACAATGTTCATCGTTACAGATGAACTTGAAGCGGTGCGCGACTATATTCTCAACGAAGTTAAGCGCGGAGGAACATGTCTAACAGGTACTGGTCTTTACAACGGCAGCGAGCGCAAGATGATATACGTCACTCTCGACCGTGCTGGAATGATCAAACTGAAGTCAGCCCTCTATCACATCGACCCTAACGCTTTCGTTAACATCATGGAAAGCTCTGAGATTCTCGGAACAGGTTTCCGCTCTCTCCCTACTGAATAACATTTACTATAAGACTTTAAGAATTATAAGTATATAAAAAATGAGGATGTGTCTATTGTGACACATCCTCATTTTTATTTCCCGAAGAAAGAATATTCAATATTTATAAAAGATATGTACTCATAAGGCACTACTGGACACTATATTTGCAAATACAAAGAATATTATAACTGAACATTGCAGTAAAGATTGTTGCTTCAGGGGTCTAATTCAAGTAAATAAAAACAAACAAATTGCCACGTCTATGAAAAATATATTCATTAGGCGTGGCAATTTGTTTGTTTATTAAGTTATATTATTCTCTCAATCCTCCCACCATACTCTTTTGCTTTCTCCTTGCAGAGTTTGTCAAAAGCATCTTCGGCATCTATAAATGTTTTTTCTCATCGCCCATTTCTGACAACTCTTTAATGTGCTCTAAATTATATTCTATAATCTTTGTCGATGTACCTTTCATAAACCCCTCTTACGTCTTTCAGCAAAATTGCCTTATTCACTTTGTCTGTCGCTTCATCATAAATGTCTGACACAATTTAGTTTTTACATTCATACGTCATAATATCTCCTTTGCAATCCATGCGCACGCTTCGGCATCGGCAAGGGCATGGTGGTGATTATCTAACTTATAGCCGCAGGCGGCGGCAACGGTATGAAGTTGGTGATTTGCAAGATTTGAGAACTTACGACGGGAAACACAAAGTGTGTCGTAGAACTCATAATCGGGATAGTCCATCTGATAGACACGGAACACAGCCTTCAGGCAACTCTCGTCAAATGGTCGGTTGTGAGCTACCAGCGGCAAACCTTCTATCATTGGCTCTATCTTTGCCCATACCTTTGGGAAAACTGGTGCATCGTCGGTATCTTCCCTGCAAAGTCCATGAACTTGCGAACACCAGTAGTTATAATAGTTTGGTTCAGGTTGTATGAGTGAATAGAAAGAGTCTACTATTTCACTGTTTCGCACAACGACGAGCCCTACTGAGCATACAGAGCAACGCTCGTTGTTAGCTGTTTCAAAATCTATTGCTGCAAAATTCTTCATTGTATATGAGTTTTTGAGTTCTTTCGTTTATGAGTAATTAAAAACAAAAAAGTATCTATAACTAAATAACAAACCTGCTGCGATTATCAGTTATATTTCTTCCACATTCTTTCTATCATTCCTGCTATGTTTTCTCTAAGACTTGCGGGGCAAGCACTTCAACATCTTCTCCCATAGATAATAGCATCTGAACGAAGTCGAACTGCGGACGAAAATGAAGGGTGAATATGCTATGCTATACTCTTCCTGTGTCCAGTGCAGCGGCAAAGATAGCATAAAGATATGCAAAAACGATACACAAGTCAGATAAAAATACAAAAAAAGCCACTTCTGCATTTTCTATAACAGCATCCCGAATATGTATTCCAATAAGACTATGCATTTATTTTAAAGTAAATACACAAATAAGGAGGAGATGTGTTGAGCATCTCCTCCTTATTCTATTTTTTATTCATAATTCGTTATGAATCCTATCCGCAGTGGAAGTATTCGTTAACGAGTTTCTGTACTTCTTCTGGATTGTTTTCGATGTCAGCACGCAGAGTCTTGTCGCCGAATGCGCGGAGCTGCTTGATGATACCGTCAATCATTGCAGGCGAGAACACACCATACTCCTCGAATACCTTGCGCTGTTTTTCGAGACAAGCTGCTGAAGCCTCGCAACTGTCTGGCAGACAAGCGAGCTGAGCCAGTTTGTCAGCATTCTCTGCAGCATGTATATTTACGTTAACATAAGTCTTTTCTGCAACCTCAAGAGCATTCTCCATTTCGAAACCATGACGGCATGCTACGCAGAGACCTGCGATGAGCTGATAGAGGTCGGCAGAACCATCTGGAGAGCGCATCTCAACTGTCTGCTTGATAGAAGTATCATAGTCAGAGCGAGCCTCCAGAGGATTAGCCTTCTGGCTCATGTCAACATCGGCAGCCCATCCTAATGGCACGCGTACAAGCACAGAGCGGTTGCGGTCGCCCCAGCATACGTTTGTAGGAGCCTCCTGATGAGGAACAAGACGGAAGTAGCTCATAGGGTTCTTGTTGCCGAAAGCGGTGATGCTTGGTGCAAGTTCCATCATGCCGGCAATCATGCGGCGAGCGTCCTTGCTCAATACTCCGTTGTCGAGCATCTGGTTCTTTCCGTCCTTCAGCATGCGCATGTGAATGTGCAGACCTGAACCAGCCTTGCCTGTAGTGATTTTGGGAGCAAATGTGATGTTATAGCCATACTGATAGCCGAGATTACGAATAATCCACTTCGCAATAGTCAACTGGTCGGCAGCGAGTTCAGCCTTAACAGGCAAGAATTCTATTTCGTTCTGCTCATAGTTGAGACCATCCTGACTGAAGTTACCCACTTCAGAGTGTCCGTATTTAATCTGTCCGCCTGCCTGAGCAATGTAAGCCATGCACTGCTGACGGAAGTCATTAGCCTTAGCGTATGGTGCAGACTCGTGATATCCGCGCTGGTCAACAGCAGGGAACACTTTCTCATCTTCCTGAATAACGTAGTATTCCAACTCGCCCATAGCCTGGAACTCCATGCCTGTAACCTTGCGGAAAGCCTCGCAAGCCTTCCAGAGAGTGTGTTCTGGAGAAGACTCAAGTGGGTTGCCGTCCTTATCGAAATAAGAGCAGAGCATGCAGATTGTAGGAATCTCTGCAAATGGGTCAACAAATGCTGTTGAGAAGCGTGGCAGAACATAGAGGTCTGAGCTTCCAGCCTGAATGAAAGAGAACAGGCTTGAACCGTCAACACGCTCACCACAGGTGAGAATCGTCTCGAGATAGTCAAGATTTGTGATAACGAAGTTGAGAGTCTTCAACTTGCCATCGCCACCAGGATACATAAAATTAACCATCTGTATGCCATTTTCTGTAACATACTTGATGATGTCGGCCTTAGTAAATTCAGCCGCAGGCTTTTGCAGGAATGCAACGATTGGGTTTGCATTCAACATTAGTTCTTTGTTAGTCATTATAAAAAATATATGTTTATATTAATTTTGTTTTTATTTTTTGCAAAGGTAACCATTATCGTTGAATAAGCAAAATAAAAGCATAAAATTTGGCTATCCGAAATCTTAGGTTGAGAAAATTTTATATGTAGGTATCCTTCGAAGGTGGGGTAAGGTTGGAATTCCTTGTCCCACCTTCATCGTTTGGTTGCAATCTGTGGTTGGAAGCACGACGGTCG
>Ga0310695_10000237_pt1 | contig 147120 bp, 129 predicted proteins | sample RumenRJG_04DNA_FD_203882 | JGI IMG/M metagenome (GOLD analysis project Ga0310695, IMG submission 203882) | Bovine rumen microbial communities from Lethbridge, Alberta, Canada - RJG_04 (v2) (version 2) | ecosystem: Host-associated > Mammals > Digestive system > Stomach > Rumen | place: Canada...
CACATAAAACCCCTAGAGACGAGGGTAGCGACCATATACTTCCTGGTCGATTATCCCATGACCCCGGGTGTTTTGTGTTGCAATTAAACATACGCGGGTCACCTTTTAATGGGGCGGTGTTTCATCATCGTCGGTGACTTGCGCACCTGCAGTCTGTCGATTCGTTGCGGATCTTCGCATGGCCATCGTAATTCATGGCCCCTGGATTGCGGATTCCAGGCCGTTTGATCCGCCCGAGCCCTTATCGGATAATCATCGCCAAAGTCGGATCGCCCCGATATGGTTTGGTCAATGTAAAAATGGGCGGGGAACGACCCCCGCCGTTGAAGTAGGTTTCAGGTTTTGCGGCTAGTGTAGAACCAGTAGCCTCCCGCTATGCAGGCGATGGCCGCCACGACGATCAGGACCCACCACAGGCTGGATCCCGATGAGGATTCCTTCTCGAATATCGCTTTGAGCGTCACATCCATGTCGGGCATGGTGAAGCTCCCGTCGGTCACCGTGACCTGCTGGGATTCCCACTTGACGAACTTCCATCCGTCGGCAGGCGTTGCAATCAGGTTGACGATCGTGCCGGGGACGCAGGAGTATACGGATGCTCCCGCGGAACCTTCGCCGGTCTGGAGGAGGATCACATCGTTGAGGACGTAGTCGGATGCCGCGAAGTAGTCGGAGAAGTGGCTCAGGGTCGCGGTGACGTGGCCGTCGGTGAGCGTCACCGATTCCTCGTCAGCATAAGAGGTGCCGGTCCAATCTTCTTCCGTGTTCCATTCGATGAAGATATAGCCTGATCTAGTGAATGTGTTCTGCGAGAGATTCTGAGCCACGCCCGGGGTGAATTCCTGAGGGGGCATGGTCCCCTTGCCGCCGTTGCTTTCGAATGTCACGGTGTATCCTGCTGCCGGTTCCTGACGGATCATCTTCTTAACCGTCTCTCCGGCGAAGGCACTGTCCTTCAGGTTCTCTGCGTTTTTCTGTAGTTCAGTTTCCCCATCGGCGTCGTAGAATATGTGCGAAGAAAATGCATTCTCAGCCACGGAGGTCAATCCTTTGCCGAATGAAATATTAGTGAGCTTAGAACAGCTTTGGAACGCATAATTGCCGATGGATGCGACCGAATCGGGTATGTCCAGAGATCCCGTGAGTCCTGAGCAATTTATGAACGCATAATTGCCGACAGAGGTCACTCCTGAATTGATTATGAGTGTCTGGATATCATTTTTGTAGGAGTACCATGGTGCACGTACCGATTTATAATCATACACATCCCCTTCACCGCTTATCGTGAGCGTCTTCGTGCTCTCGGTGTATGAATATGTGAGATCATCACCGCAGCTACCGGAGGTATCCGCAATGGATTCTTCAGAGAATCCAATTAAGAATCCGGCCGATGCGATAAGTGCTAGAGTCAGGGCTAGCGTCAGGATTGCCTTCCTTTCGGAAAGCCCCCGTTTTCTTGGTTTATGTTCATTCATTTCGGTAGCATCCATGTATCTGCAGGTGGAACGAATTTTTGGATATATAATCCAACCTACAAAACACAAGTTACTAACATTGTTTTCATTGAACATGCGGGGTCTAGGAAAAGTAGGCCATCGAAACGGTCACGGGCCATCACGACGGACGGATGGGGCTGGAGCCCGTTGGCGCTGCAGGTCGCTCTTCGACTGAGCGGCGTTTCCCGAAAGGCCTGTACGTCTTCTCCGTGCGCAGCAGCGCCCAGGATATCAGCGACAGGATGGGCAGTTCGATGAGCGGTCCTATCACAAGTGCCAGTGATACCAGCGGCTGGTCTGGGAAGGCGGCAACGGCGATGGCCAGGGATAGGGGCGAGTTCCTCGCCAGGGATGTGAACGACAGCGCGGTGCAGTCCGGATACGGGAACCCCTCCGCCCTGCCGAGGAGCTGCGATACCGTCAGCAGGCTGGCGAAGAATATCATCAGCGGGATGAACATCTCCAGCAGCAGGGACGTGTTGTCCAGGAGGTCCCTGCTCTCGCCAGCGAACATCACGGCCACCGCGATGCACAGGAACAGGATCTGCAGATTGTCCCCGTGGGCGTCCAGGATGGGTTCGATCCTCTGCGTGCCAGCGACCCTCTTCACCACGAGTGCCAACACGAACGGGATGGCCAGGACCATGACCATGCTCCAGAGCAGCGACGGGACGTCCATGTCGATCTCGCTGCCCATGAAGACGAACAGGTACACGGGCATCAGGGCGATCTGCAGCGTGAGGTTCAGCGGCAGGATGGACAGCCCCAGCTCGACGTTGCCCCTGCTCATGCCCGTGAACACCAGGTACCAGTCTGTGCAGGGGGTGGCCAGGAGCATGATCAGTCCGATGCGGATGTCGGGCTCGCCGCCGAAGAACAGCAATCCCAGGCCGAATGCCAGGCAGGGGGTCAGAATGAAGTTCAGGGCCAAGGCGGACGCCGCGAACCTGATGTTGGAGAGCGACTTCCTGATGGCCCCCAGGTCCACGCCCAGGAAGAGCAGGAACAGCAGCGCCATCAGGGGGACCTCGATGGCCATCGCGGGGGTGCCGTCGATGCCCAGCAGAGTGCCGAGGGCTATCCCGATGACGGCCGCGCCGATGATGGCCAGCGGTTGGAACCTTCCGATCTCCATATGCTTGGAAACGACTTAACGATAGATAAATGGAAACCCCGGCCAGACGGCCGGGAATGGGTTTCAGTCGAACTTGCCGACGACGGCCTTGATCCTCCTGACCCCGGCCGCGGAGCTCTCCTCCTTCTTGATCTTGAATCCCTGGAGCTCCCTGGTGTTGGAGACGTGGGGTCCGCCGCACATCTCGGCGGAGACGTCGCCGATCTTGTAGACCTTGACGATCTCGCCGTACTTCTCGGTGAACACTCCCTCGACGCCCTCCTCGCGGGCCTGCTCGTAGGGCATCTCGATGCAGATGACGTCCAGCTCCCTCCTGATCTGCTCGTTGACCCAATCCTCGATCTGCTTGAGCTCCTCGGGGGTGCACTTTCTGTCGAGGTTGAAGTCGAACCTGAGCCTCTCGGCGGTGATGTTGGATCCCTTCTGGTGGATGTCGGGGCTGACGAACTTCCTCAGCGCCGCGTTAAGCAGGTGGGTGGCGGTGTGCAGCTTGGTGGTCTCCTCGCTGTGGTCGGCCAGCCCGCCCTTGAATGTCCCGCCGTCGCCCCTGGAGGCGTCCTGGTGGGTCTTGAACCTCTTGTCGAAGTCGTCCAGGTTGACCTTGAGGCCCTTCTCGGCCGCGAGCTCCTGGGTCAGCTCGATGGGGAATCCGAAGGTGTCGTAGAGGTGGAACACCTTCTCGCCGTCCAGGTACTCGCCCTGGTGCTCGGCGACCATCTCGTTGAACCTCCTCAGGCCCTTGGTCAGGGTCCTCTGGAACTTCTCCTCCTCGGCGGTGATGTTGGTGTAGATGAAGTCCTTGTTCCTCTCCAGCTCGGGGTAGGCCGCGGAGTACTCGGAGACGATGACTTCGGAGATCTCCCTCATGCAGACCCTGTCGACGCCCAGCTTGGACAGGTACCTGCTGGCCCTCCTGATGAGCCTCCTGAGGATGTAGCCCTGGCCGATCTTGGCCGGGACGACGCCGTCGCCCAGGATGAATGTGGCCGCCCTGAGGTGGTCGGCGATGATGCGGAACGCCCTGGTGGTCTCCTCGTCGGAGCCGTACTTCTTCCCGGAGAGCTCCTCGACCTTGCCGATGATCCCGGCGAACAGGGGGGTGTCGTAGACGGTCTCCTTCCCGTTCAGGATGCGGATGACCCTCTCCAGGCCCATGCCGGTGTCGACGTTCTTCTGCGACAGGGGCGTGAAGGTGCCGTCTGCGTTCTTGTTGTATTGCATGAAGACGTTGTTCCAGATCTCCGTGAACTTCCCGCAGTGGCAGGAGGGCCCGCACTTGGGGCCGCACTTGGGCCTGCCGTCGTCGTAGAAGATCTCGGTGTCGGGTCCGCAGGGACCGGTCTGGCCGGCGGGGCCCCACCAGTTGTCCTCCCTGCCGTAGAAGTATATCTGATCGTCCCTGAGGCCGTGGCTCTTCCAGAGCTCGGCGGTCTCGGTGTCCCTGGGGATGTCGCCCTCGCCCTCGAAGGCGGTGACCGCGAGGTGGTCCGGGTCGAATTTCAGGACGTCCGTGAGGAGCTCGTAGCTCCAGGCGATGGACTCCTTCTTGAAGTAGTCGCCCAGTGACCAGTTGCCCAGCATCTCGAAGAACGTGAGGTGGCTTGCGTCGCCGACCTCGTCGATGTCTCCGGTCCTGACGCACTTCTGGAAGTCCACGAGCCTCTTTCCGGCGGGGTGCTTCTGCCCCAGCAGGTACGGGACCAGGGGGTGCATGCCGGCGGTGGTGAACAGCACGGTCGGGTCGTTCTCGGGAATGAGGGGGGCGGACCTGATGTAGGCGTGGCCCTTGCTCTTGAAGAAATCGACATAGGTGTCTCTCATCTGTTGGGCGTCCATGATAACACTTCTGCGGGTTACTATGGGACGTCCTATAAATACTGACGTATGCGCGCACGCGCATCCGCGAGAGACGGCTCGGTTCCTGAGGGCATCCCTGAACGGGCCGTCCGCCAGGACTATCCTGACGCCGTGGGCGTTCAGCATCTTCTCGGCCAGCGGGCCGATCTCCAGGACGACGACGGTTCCGCAGTCGGACAGCATGGAGGCTATGCCGCGGAGATGCGCCTTGTGGTCCGTGCCGCGGACCGTGAGCTCGTCGCTGGCTCTGCGCACGTCGACCTCCACGAGGCCCCCGCCCCTGAGGTCGTAGATCCTGAATTCGCGGGCGTTCCCGAAGCCCCCGTCCACGTTGATCCCGTCGGTGGTGGCCACGGCGATCCTGCCGTCGTCCTTGACCTTCAGGGCCATCTCCACGCCCTCGTCCTCATCGGCCGGGCCGCATCCGCAGCCCCTGAACTCCTGGGACCTGTCCTCGCCCAGCTTCCCGATGGCATCGGCCCTGCACTGCCTGCAGTGCCTCATCATCCTGATGTCGAGGCCGCAGAGGTCCATGAGCTCCTTCCTCTCCTGGGGCGTCGGCGCCCTGAGGTCCGAGAACCTCGTACCGTCCACGGGGATCAGCGGGAGGATGTTGACTATGTAGGCTCCGAGCTCCTTGACCCTCTTTACCAGCTCGGGGATGTGGGCGTCGTTGATCCCGGGGATCATGACGATGTTGATCTTCACGACCATGCCGAGGTCCACGCATTCCTTCGCGCCCTGCAGCTGCCTCTCGATAAGCAGCCTCGCGGCCTCGGTACCCTTCAGGGTGCCATCCGGCCCCCTGACGAACTCGTACACCTTCGCTCCGACCTCGGGGTCGACGGCGTTCATGGTGACGGTGACGAACCTCACCCCGAGGTCGTACAGCCTCCTCGAGTTACCCGGGAGAGCCAGCCCGTTGGTCGACACGCACAGCGTGAGGTCCGGGAACTCCTTCCCGATGAGCTCCAGGGCCCTGAAGGTCTCCTCGTTGGCCAGGGGGTCCCCCGGGCCGGCGATGCCGATGACGCTGAGCTCGGGTATCCTGGCCTTCACGGCGCGGACCTTCTCCACGGCCTGCTCCGGCGTGAGAACCTCGCTGGTCACCCCGGGCCGGGACTCGTTGCTGCAGTCGTACTTGCGGTTGCAGTAGTTGCATTGGATGTTGCATTTCGGCGCCACGGGTATGTGCATGCGCGCGAAACGGCGGTGGGCCTCCTCGTTGAAGCAGGGGTGGCTCGCCAGGGCCTGCTGGATGCGGTCGTCCATAGTGCCCCTGGATGGGATGGGCGGCTTATAATGGTGATTGGGGGGCCTACCAAACTGTATATCCTTAGAAGACATCCGGCATGCATTACCGGAGATGGTCCGATGGGCCTGGATAGGGATGGATTCGGGGTAGCGGCATGCCTGCTGGCATCCTTCATCACCACGTATTCCCTCATGATGGTGGCCGTCAGCCTGGACGACATATCGGAGTCGCTGGACATAGGCAACGACGTGGCCCTCCTGTTCACATGGTCCCCGGTGATCTCCACATTCGCCATGAGCACGTTCTCGTCCTCTCTCGCGAGCCGCTTCGGGAAGAGGAACGTCATGGTCGCCGGTCTGGCCATAACCGCCGTGACGTCCATCCTCATCTTCTTCACGACGTCCTTCCAGGTCGCGGTCGTCCTGCGCATGATGCAGGGTGCCGGGATGTCGTTCCTGTACGTGACGATGGTTTCGCTGCTGACGGACCTCTCCAAGGAGAGCAGGCTGGACAGGAACATGGGTCTGAACGTGGTCTTCAGCCAGTCGGCCACGGTGGTGGCGATCATACTGGGCTACGTCTGCACGCCCATCTTCGGATGGCAGTCCCTCTGCATCCCGCTGATACCGCTGTCCATCCTGGCCATGGCGATGGTCTGGCGCGTCCCCAATACGAGGAAATCCGGATTCGATCCCAAATTCCTGGACAACGTGCTGCTCGCCTCCGGCATATTCATGATCCTTTACGGGCTGGGCACGATATCCATGGGCCGCCATTGGCTGGTCCTGGCGGGAGCCGCCCTCCTGGTCGTGTTCTTCCTCAGGCAGCGCAATCACGACAACTGGGTCTTCAACTACGATCTGTTCGGGAACAGGGCGTTCAAGACCGCGTGCATCGGATGCGTTGTCCTGTACACCATAGTGTACAACGTGACTCAGCTGACTTTCAGCTACGTCCAGTTCACCGAGGACAACGGGCTGCTGGAGCTGGTAATAGTATTCCAGATGGTCACGCCGATAATCACCGCCGCGTTCACCCCGCTGGTCACCAAGAGGTACAGTGGGAGCCGCAGGGTCGCGGCCGTCACTCTCGGCCTGGTCCTAGCGGTTTTCTCCGTCCTGTCCCTCGCCGCCGTCAGGGGAGAGGGGCTGGAGGATATGATCCTGATCAGCGCGGTGTTCATTGCCGCCGGATTGGCATCGGCGCTGTTCACGGCCCCCAACATGGCCATCATGATGTCCACCGTTGACGAGGGGGACCGCAACGACGCGTCCTCGATGAACAATTTCCTGAGGCAGTTCTCCAAGATCAACGGCACGATCTTCATGATGATCTTCATGGCAGGCGTGTCCTCGGATCAGCTCTACAACACTTTCCATCAGGGCCTGATCCTCTTCAGCGTCCTGATGACGGTCCTGGCATTGGTCTGCGTGGTAATATTCTGGAGGTACGGGCGCTCCGTCCTTGACGCGCGATCCCCCTCCCGGCAGCCGTAGGATGAGGTCCGTCTTCTACCTATATTATAATAGAATAGTATTCGGGGAGCATGGATGAGGAGGGATACGTCCGGTCGATCATGTCCGAGCTCAACCGCAACCTCGCCACCGAGCGCATGACCATAGAGCGCATGGTGGACGAGGGGATCCGCTCGTACAAGGTCAGGGACGGGTCCATCGTCGAAGTGCCGCAGGATCAGATAGACCTCTTATGGGAGGTATGCGAGCGCATGGGCGCGTACAACCTGCGCATCCCGATATACGTCACGACGGACACCGCAGGCGAGCAGGGCTCGTGGAGGGTGGACGGCAGGATGGAATCGGATGTCGTCGCGGAGATCCTCGGGAAGAGGAAGACCAGGGACGACTCCGTACGGCTGCACTTCGCGGATTACCGGGAGCTCCGCAGGAAGATCCCGGACCTCGTCATGGTGGTCTTCGCCCCTTGAAAATGAAGGAATCGTCAGAAAACTCCGTGATTTGTCCAGCGGAAATACTGGCCATTCCTAAATTCGTGGTTTTCGGCGGAGCCATAACAGAAAGGTTTAAATAGGAAATGTATGTAAGGGGTTTTGCGCTATGTCAGAACGTAGCGTGGTCCGGCACTTAGGTGCGGTGGATCGCGAACGATTGACATGGGAGAAATCCCGTGAATGAGAAGGCTTATATACCTCCTCAATCTACGGGAATTTCGCGCCTAACCCAAACGGGTTGGGAGATTCAAATCGAATCAAGTCATGCACCCTGACAGAGGTCCTGATCGGGGGAAGTGGAATAGGGCTCCGGTAAAGGAGGATGAGTACGGATCAAGCCCGATGATTTCCAATCATACGAAACCTGGACGTGTGCTAGATCATACGCCAGCGGCGATGCTACGCCGCATGGGGGATGGTTCGGCTAGAGCGCTGAAGAAGGTCGTGTCAAGCTGCGATATGCGTCGGGTAGGTGCAAGAAGCCTATGATCCGATGATGACCTAATGGGACTTCCTATTCTTCGGAATAATCAGTAATGATTGGGAACGCGGGGGATTGAAGCATCTTAGTACCCGCAGGAAAAGAAATCAACCGAGATACCGTTATTAAAGGCGATCGAACGCGGTATAGGGCAAACCGAATCCCTTATCGAAAGGTAAGGGAGGTGTGGTGTTGTAGACTCTTTTACTCCTAAACTCGAATACTCGCACTTGGTTGGAAAACCAGGCTACAGAGGGTGATAGCCCCGTAGAGGAAGGCGAGCATGGAGATTGAAGATGTTCTCGAGTAGCGTGCGTTGGATATCGCGCGTGAATTTGGGAGGCATTCACTTCCAACCCTAAATACGTCTCTAGTCCGATAGTGTAGTAGTAGCGTGAGCGAAAACTGAAAAGTACCCTTAACGGGAGGTAAAAAGACCTGAAACCATGCGGTCAAAGATTTATATAGCATCAAAGGGAAGAAGCTATTATTAGCAGACCAGTGTTATATTGTTCGTTTCGAAAAACGATCCAGGGAGTTCTGGTCATTGGCGAGGTTAACCATTCAATTGGGAAGCCGAAGGGAAACCGATTGTCCGCAGTTTTTTACGAGGGACATCGTGTGCTCGCGAGGAGTCAATGGTGCGGATACCCGAAGCCGGTCGATCTATGCCTGAGCAGGTTGAAGCCTCTCGAAGGGGAGGTGGAGGACCGAACCAGTTCTGATGTGCAAATCGTTTGGATGACTTGGGTATAGGGGTGAAAGGCCAATCTAGGCCGGAAATAGCTGGTTCCCCCTGAAACTAGTCGCAGCTAGACCTCGATCGAGGCAGAATGTGAGGTAGAGCACCGATTGGGTACTTAGGGGAAGAAATTCCTCGGTATCTTGTCAAACTCCGAACTTGCGTTCACCGTAGACGTCGGGTGTGAGGCCATCCGGGGTAAGCTTGGTGGCCATAAGGGAAACAACCCAGACTATAGTTAAGGTCCCTAAATTTCGGTCAAGTGTAATACGAAATGGCGTCGGCAGTCTAAAACAACCGGGAGGTGGGCTTAGAAGCAGCCATCCTTCAAAGATAGCGTAACAGCTCACCGGTCTAGATTGTGGGCCCAGAAAATGGACGGGGCTAAACCGAGTACCGATACTATAGAATACAGAAATGTAATTTGGTAAGGGGGCGTGGTGCATGGGCAGAAGCAGGGCTGTGAAGTCCTGTGGACCGTGTACCAACGAGGATCCTGGAGTGAGTAGCAGCAAAGCACGGTGAGAATCCGTGTCGCCGCAGGGGCAAGGGTTCCTTGGCAATGTTCGTCAGCCAAGGGTTAGTCGATCCTAAGGTAACTCTTAATCGAAGTTATCGAATGGGAAACAGGTTAATATTCCTGTACCGGCAAGATCTTTGCCTATGTAGTTAGATCGGGATAGTTGTTGTACACCAGTCAGTGTATCTAAGCGCCGAAGCCGATGAAGAACCGTAATGGTGAGAAGTTGGTGAATGCGTGATGGGGAGGGCGAATGCCCTCTTATGATGATTCCTGGTTTCCGTGAAACCTACATAGTTACAATCTTGTCGTTCGTACCAAGAACCGACACAGGTGTCCCTAGGTGAGTAGCCTAAGGCGTGTTAGCATAATCGTGGCGAGGGAACTCGGCAAATTAGCCCTGTAACTTCGGGATAAGGGGTGCCAGTAGTGAGAGCTACTGGTCGCAGTGACAAGAGAACACCGACTGTTTAATAAAAACATAGGTCTCTGCTAGTTCGAAAGGATGTGTATAGAGGCCGAAGCCTGCCCAGTGTCGGCATCTGAAAATCTGTTTCAACGGATCGAAGGACCGATAAACGGCGGGGGTAACTATGACCCTCTTAAGGTAGCGTAATACCTTGTCGCTTAATTGGCGACTTGCATGAAGGCTCAACGAGTGTTCTACTGTCCCCGCCATGACGCTAGTGAAAACAATCAGTCTGGTGCACAATCCAGACCCCTCCATCTGAAAGCGAAGACCCCATGGAGTTTCACTGCAACCTGTTGTTGTTGTAAGAATTGGCATGTGTAGGGTAGGCGGGAGACGTTACCCAGGAAGGTGCGCTAGCATCTCTCCGAGTCACCGATGAAACACCGCCCTTGTCAATTTTTACGACTCACCTCTCCGGAGGAACAGCTATAGGCAGGCAGTTCGGGTGGGGCGCCACGCCCTCAAAAAGATAACAAGGGTGCCCAAAGGTTAGCTCAGGTAGGTCAGAAATCTACCGAAGAATGTAAGGGTATAAGCTAGCTTGACTCGGATCCAGACAATAGGGATCGGAGATAGGAAACTAAGGCCTAACGAACCAATCAACCTCCTGAATGGGGGTGATTGATGTCAGAAAAATTACCCTGGGGATAATTGAGTTGTCACGAGCAAGAGTTCATATCGACCTCGTGGCTTGCTACTTCGCTGTCGGCTCTCCCTATCCTGGTGGTGCAGCAGCTGCCAAGGGTGGGGTTGTTCGCCCATTAAAAGGGATCGTGAGCTGGGTTTAAAACGTCGCGAGACAGTTTTGTTGCTTTTTGATGGAGGTGTAGGTACCTGATGAGAAGGACCCTTTAGTACGAGAGGAACAGGGGTTCGTCGCCTCTAGTTTATCAGTTGTCTGACAAGGCACGCTGAGTAGCCACGCGGCAGTGGATAAGAGCTGAAGGCATCTAAGCTCGAAGCCATCTTAAAAAAGAGGTACCCATGGAACGCCCGTAAATGACGGGTTTGATAGAAGCCGGATGTAAGTACCGAGGTTCGCCGAGGTATTCAGTCCTGGCTTACTAAAGTTCTTTTGACGTCGCTGGAGTGTGATCTAGCAGTTAAACAGGTTTCGTATGATACAAATGACTCATCCTCGAAAACACCTTCTTTTTTCATTTATCCCTTCAGCGTAGCTGCTGTAGATTTCCGCATCCAATTCGGGCAATGGTTTTATACCATCGTTCTATCGAATTCCCGATGGCGATGCACTACATTGAGCCCAGGCTCAATTACGATTCGAATGTCTTCGTGATCACGGGCGACGAGAACATTCTCGTCGACGCGGGCACAGGATTCGACATCGGATACCACATAGCCAGCATCAGGGAAATCGTCGGCGGCGAAGGCATCCAGAGGGCCATCCTGACCCATTGCCACATCGATCATGTCGGCGGAATCCCGGCCATCGTCAGGGAGTTTGGCTGCCCATGCTACTGCGGCCCTGCCGACGCCCTGGCCATGCGCACTGGCGATCAGGATGCCATTGTCAGCCGCCTCTATGGCACGGAGTTCCCGGCCACGGAGGTCCACGACCTTGCAGATGGAGTGGTGATCGATATCGGGGCCCACAGGCTCCGCATCCTCCACACCCCCGGCCATACGGCCGGAGGAATCTGCATCTACGACGAGGTCACCGGGAACCTGATCTCGGGCGATACGGTATTCGCTCCGGGCATCGGTCGCACCGATCTGCCCGGCGGATCCTTCGACCGCATCCGTTCCTCCATCGCGCGCATCAGCAAACTAAACATAACAGGTCTGTATCCAGGACATGCAGACATCAGCAGGGACAACGGAGCCGACTACATGAGGATGGCTCTGAGGACAGTGGGAATATGAAGATAATCAAGTGCGACTACTCGAAGGAATTCGATATGAAGTGCCAGGATGCGGTTGCTACTGCAGCCGAGGATCTGGCCGCGGGCAAGCTCATAGTCTACCCTACGGAGACCGTATACGGCATAGGTGCAGATATCTACAACGAGGCTGCGGTCAAGAACCTCTACCTCGCCAAGAAGCGCCCGTTCGACATGCCGCTCTCCGTGGCAGTGGCTGACAGGCAGATGCTCGAGAAGGTCGCTGTTGTCAATGAGAACGCCGAGAAGCTGATCAAGGCGTTCCTCCCCGGGCCGCTGACGATTATCATCAAGAAGCAGCCCGAAGTCCCCGACATAGTCACCTCCTCGTCCCAGAAGGTGGGCATTCGCATCCCCGACAACCGCTTCGCTATCGAGCTCTGCAAGCGCACCGGGCCCATAATCGCCACTTCTGCCAACCTCCACTCCCACCCCGATGCGATCAACGTGGATGACGCGATAGCCGACATGGGCGACGTCGTCGACACCTACATCGATGCAGGCCCCTGCACCCTGGGGAAGCCGTCCACCATCGTCTGGCTCATGGACAAGGAGGTAGAGATCGTGCGCCAGGGGGCAATCCCTGTGGATAAGGTCATGGAGGTCCTCCAATGCTGACGGAGGAGCAGCTCGAGAAGCTCCGCAAGGCCGGCCGCGTATCCGGGGCCGCCAGGGAGCTGGGCATGTCGATGGTCAAGGAGGGCGTGAAGCTCTACGACGTCGCCCAGGAGGTCGAGGGATACATCAGGGAGCACGGCTGCGGCCTCGCATTCCCCTGCAACATCAGCATCAACGAGATCGCCGCCCACTACACCCCGAGCTGCACGGACAAGTCCGTCTTCCAGATCGGCGACGTGGTCAAGATCGACTGCGGCGCCGAGCTCGACGGGTACGTCGGCGATACCGCCGGCACCGTGGAAGTGGGCACGAACTCCTACAGGGAGCTCATCGAGAGCTCCAAGCGCGCCAGGAACACCGTGGCGGAGTTCATCTCCGACGGGGTCGCTCTGGACGAGATCGGCAGGACCGTCGAGATGAGCATGAGGCGCGACGGGTTCGTCCCCATCAGGAACCTGTGCGGCCATCAGATCGAGCCGTACAACCTGCACGCCGGTCTCTCCGTCCCCAGCTTCGACAACCAGGATAAGACCCAGATCAAGGCCGGCATGGTCATCGCTATCGAGCCCTTCGCCACCAACGGCGAGGGCATGATCGACGACACCAAGCCCGGCAACATCGTCAGGTACCTCAGGGACCGTCCGCTGTCGGACCCCAAGGCGCAGGAGTTCGTGGACTACGTGAAGGGGGAGTTCAAGACGTTCCCCTTCTGTGCCAGGAGCTGCGATTTCCCCGATGCGGAGAAGCATGTCAAGTACCTCATCAGGCACGGCGTGCTGTCGTCGTACGCCATGCTGGCGGAGGTCGCGGGCGGCATCGTGTCCCAGCACGAGTACACGTTCTACATCGATACCAAGAAGGGAGAGGTCACCACCCTCCCGTAAACCTTTAATGCCATCCCCCGATGGCACCCCAACTGCCGGAGTTGCCAAGTCTGGTCAAAGGCGAAGGACTCAAGATCCTTTCTCGTAGGAGTTCGCCGGTTCGAATCCGGTCTCCGGCACCTTATCGCCCTCATCCTCCAAGTGCGCGACGCGCGCGTTCTTATTATATAGGATGACGCCATCGTCGGCTTTACGTAAACTCAGGACCCGCTCTCTATACGGGGGCGAACACTGAGAGCTCCCATCGCCTGGGGCTTGGCGTAACGCCCTTCGGGGTTACCATTTACGGAGGTAAGCAAATGGCAAAAGGAAAGAAAGAAGTCCAGCAGGAGGACGAGAACTTCAACTACATAGTTCGTATCGTCAACTCCGATATCGACGGACAGAAGAGGACCGTCATCGGTCTGCAGAGCATCAAAGGAGTGGGCAAGAGGGTCGCCCAGATCGTCGTCAAGAAGGCCGACATCGACCCCTCCGTCAAGATCGGTTCCCTCTCCGACGAGAAGGTCAAGGAGCTCGAGGCCCTTGTCAAGTCCTATGTTGAGTACGCCCCAGTTTGGGCCATCAACAGGCAGAACGATTACGAATCCGGTGCGGACATGCACCTCTTCGGCAACGACCTGGACATCATCCAGAAGGAGGATGTCAACAGGATGAAGATGATCCGCTGCTACCGCGGTATCAGGCACGAGGGACGCCACAAGGTCAGGGGACAGAGGACCCGCTCCAACGGCAGGCACGGACTCACGATGGGAGTCCAGAGGAAATCCAACTGAGGTGGTATGAATGGGAGACCCTAAGTTTTCAAGGAAGACGTACGACACCCCCAGCCACCCCTGGCAGGGAGAGAGGATCAAGGCGGAGGTCGAGATCGTCCGCGCCTTCGGCCTCAAGAACAAGACCGAGGTCTGGAAGGCCCAGACCGTCCTGAGGAACCTCAGGAAGCAGTCCAGGGACCTGCAGGCCCGCCTGAGGACCGGCGATGCACAGGCCAAGATCGAGGCCGATGCCCTGATCGCCAAGTGCGGCCGCCTCGGATACCTCACATCCGATGCCACCCTGAACGACATCCTGACCCTGAAGGAGGAGGACGTCCTGTCCCGCCGCCTTCAGACCATCGTTTACGAGAAGGGACTCGCCAACACCATCAAGCAGGCGAGGCAGATGGTCACCCACGGCCACATCTACATGAACGGCCACAGGGTCACCGTCCCCGGATACATCGTCACCAGGCTCGAGGAGTCCAGCATCGAGTACAACCCCGCTTCGCCGTTCACCGACGACATGCACCCGATGAGGATCTCCGCAGAGCAGGCGGCCGCCAACGCCGCCATGAAGGCCAAGGCCGAGGCAGAGGCTGCCGCAGCCGAGGCCGCAGCCGCCAAGGCCGACGCCGAGGAGGCAGGAATCACAGCAGAGGACGGTGAGAACTGATGACCGCAAAATGGGGAATAGCCAACATCTACGCCAGCTACAACAACGTCATGATCACCCTTACCGACATCACCGGTGCCGAGACCATCACCAAGGCCACCGGCGGAATGGTCGTCAAGCAGGCCAAGGACGAGTCCTCGCCCTACGCGGCCCAGAAGGCAGCCGAGAAGGTCGCCGAGGTCGCCAAGGAGAAGGAGTTCGTCGGCATCCACGTCAGGGTCAGGGCCCCCGGTGGCAACAGGTCCACCTCCCCCGGTCCCGGTGCCCAGGCCGCAATCCGTGCCCTCACCAGGGCCGGCCTCAAGATCGGCCGCATCGAGGATGTCACCCCCATACCGCACGACGGTACCAAGAAGAAGGGCGGACGCAGGGGACGCAGGGTCTGAGGAGGCTCACCCATGGAGATAGAAATCATCGAAATGGCAGAGAGGAAGGCAAAGTTCGTCCTCAAGAACTCCTCTCCCGCCATGGCCAACGCGCTCAGGAGGACCCTCCTGTCCGACATACCCAAGATGGCGATCGACAAGGTGGAGTTCCACCTCGGCCCCATCATGTACGAGGACAAGGAGTACGAGAGCGTGACGCCCCTGTTCGACGAGATCATCGCCCACAGGCTCGGAATGGTCCCCGTCCCCACCCTGGACGAGTTCGTCTTCAGGGACGAGTGCTCCTGCGGTGGAGAGGGATGCCCCAGCTGCGACTTCATGTACAGCCTGAACAAGATCGGACCGTGCACCGTGCTCTCCGGCGACCTCATGCCCCTCGGCAACCCCGAGATGAAGGTCAAGGACGAGTACATCCCCATAGTCGAGCTGACCGACGGACAGGCCGTGATGATTTACGCCCATGCCGTCATGGGAACCGCGAAGAAGCATGTGAAGTGGCAGGTCGCCAACGGCGTCGGCTACAAGTACATGCCCCACGTCGAGATCGACCCCAAGCACGAGAAGGACGAGGCCCTGGTCGCCATAGCGGACAAGTACCCCGAGGCGCTGTCCGTCAAGGGCGGGAAGGTCTCCGTCAAGAGCGACCTGGACTGCGGCCTCAAGAGGGGCTGCATCGAGGCCCTCAGCGAGTGCGACGGCGTCACGATCACCTGGGATGACAGCAACTTCATCTTCCAGTTCGAGACGGACGGATCCCTCACTGCCGAGCAGACCCTTGCCAAGGCCCGCGAGATCCTCGCCAAAGAGGCGCAGGAATTCAAGGACCAGATCAGAAACCTTTGAAGGAGGGGCCCTCAGGGGCCCCTCCATAATCGTTCTTCTTATTATTGAAATCAGAGCGGATCGGAAGAAATCGCTCAGCTTGCACTTCTTGACCTTGTCGTTGTTGAAGACGGAGTCCATGCTCATCTCGAGGATCTCGATCCTCTCGCGGGTGTAGTCGTCCAACCCGTACTTCTCCCCGATGGTCTTGGAGATCTCCAGGTACTTCCTGACGCTGGCCTCGTGGACGGTGAGGATCAGGTCGTTGCCGCAGTTGGGCGTGGTGCACTTGCCGGTCAGCGGGACCCTGCGGTACTTCGCACCGCACTTGGTGCACCTGACGGTCTGGCTGGAGAAGCTCCTGAGGTTCCCGATCATGTCGGGCATGAAGTGCTTGTTCAGGACGCGGACCGCGACGTCCTTCTCGTCCACGGCGCGGATCTTCTTGCCCAGCATGAGCTGCGCGTCCATCTTGTCCATCATGGATTCCAAGGTGGTGTACGCGGAGTACTTGGGGCCGTCCGATATGTCATGGGTGTCGTGGGTGAATCCCATGCCCTCGTACTGCTTCTCGGTGCCGATCCTCCCGGCGATGAGGTCCATGATCTTCTCGATCTCCTTGGGCTCCTTCATCTCCATCGCCGCGTGGTAGAGCTCAAGGGGGTACTCCCTGAGGCAGTCCACGTTGTGGGCCTCCTTGTCGATCTCGTTGGGGTCCAGCCTCGTGGTGAGAACCAGCGGCGCATCCATCAGGCCTCCCCTGGTGCTGGGCAGGTATCCCCTTGAGAAGTTCAGCAGGCCGTCCATGGCCAGGATGAGGCAGTCCTCGTCGCCGTCGCAGTTCCTCCTCTTGGCGGCGTGGAAGAACGGGTGGCCGTAGCATCCGCGCAGGTCGGCGTACCCGATGATGCGGCACAGGATGCAGCCGGACGTGTGGGGGGCCAGCCCGAACACGATGTGCCCGATGAGGTCGTACCTGTTGTGGACGTTGTAGTACCTGGGCATCTTGTAGAGCTCCTCGAGCTCGTCGTCCACGTACCTTGCGATCTTCACCATGTAGTCCCCGCAGTCTTTGGCGGGGATGACGTCCTGTACCTTGAGCTCCACGATCTGCTCGGGGTCCGTGAGGGGGTCTCCGTTCCAGTCGTGGGTGTATCCCAGCTCGTGCGCTTTCTCGATGGACAGGCCGATCTCCCTGGGCTTGAAGTGGGTTAGCGGGATGTCGGTCATGTCGAATCTGACCGTCCCGTCCTTGAATATGCTGACGCCGTTCTTCTGCCTCAGGATCCCCTTCTCCATGGGCTCGACCGGCTTGGTGATCGACTTCAGGACGTCCAGGCACTTGATCTCCGCGGGCGTCCTCTCGTCCACCATCTTGGTGGCCTCGATGAGCTCGTCCTCGATGTTGATGTCCATGGGAGCGGGGCCGAGGTTGCCGAACTCGTTCTTCATGGGGGTGTACCTGGTGTGGAGATTGCAGTCCCTGCACCAGTTGCGGAACGTGACGGCGCCGCATCCGGGGCACCTCCTGTGCCCGACCTCGACGTTGACGACGGGCTCGGTGGCCCTCTTCAAGCCGTTGGATGATTTGCAGTAGGCGATGGCCGTGCGGATCTCCTTGCCGTTCTCGGCGTTCTTGCCGACGGGGAACAGGACATGGACCTTGGGCGTGAGCTCGCGCTCCTTCGCCTTCTCCGGACGTCCCATCCTGGTGCCGATCCTGGTCATGGCCCTGGCGCGGATCTCGTACCCGGCGGCTGCGGACACAGCCTCCAGGACGGTGGCGCCGGCGAGGTCCCTCCCGGGCGCCAGCCTCTCTCCCGAATGGTCGATGCCCAACGCGTCCAGCACGGGCTCGGAGTACTTCTCGCAGATGCGGAGCCTGTCGTCCTCGACGGTGTGGAGGGCGCAGAGGTCCTCCAGCATCCTCTTGTGCTCGTGGACGTTGGCGACCGTCAGCGTCCTGCCGTCGAACTGGCCGGTCTCGATGATGTGCTGCCTCAGGGCCTGGAGCCTCTCCAGCTCCCAGTCAGACCAGAAGAGGTTGAACTTCGGGTGCAGGGGCACGCCCATGGTGGCGCACATCTCCTTGGCCCTGGCGTATGTGGGGTCCTGCCAGTCATCCGGCAAATCCCCCTTGGCCTTCAGCTCCAGCTTGTGCCACTCGATGGGGTACCCGCAGGGGACCAGGGTGTGATTGTTCTCGCAGAACTCGCCGAAGGGGACCAGGATCTCCCCGTTGTCCACGATCTCGGCGATCCTGTCTCTGACGGCGAGGACATCGTCCTTGGTGTGGCAGTAGACGAGGTCGCCGTTCTTCAGCAGCAGGGTGGGGCCCTCCAGCATGTCGCAGGGGGTCACCACGCAGGCCTTCCCGGGCCTCTCTATCTTCAGCTGCGTGCCCAGGGCCATGAACTCGTCCATGGCGTACATGGTCCCGGTGTTGTACGCGAGGGAGGCCAGCCCGGACGTGCGGGCGCGGCCGTATCTCAATCTGAATCCACCGACGCGGCATGGGTGCCCGAAGATGGGACGGCCGGCCACGATGTCCTTGAGGTACTTGAACTGGGGCTCGACCTTCTTCACCGCATCCTTGCCGGCGTCCTTGGCGACGGTCTTGTGGGCATCCAGGAACTTCCCGATGAAGTCCCATCCGTCGAGCCCGATCTTGTCGACGTGCTTCTTCAGCTTGGCCGCCTTCTGGCACATGCCCTCGGCGATGACCAGGCACGCTCCTCCCCTGACGCGGTTGGTCTCAATCCTGGGGAGGTCCCTGAAACCGGAGATCTCCATCTGCTCGGTCCCTTCGCCGTCGACGCACACGGGGCAGTTCCTGACGATGAGGTCGATCTCCTCGGAGGTCGGAGTGTACTGCAGGTGCTGGCATTGCTTGTAGAGCGGGATCTCCTCGTCGAACCTGGAGATCTCCCCCTCGGTCGGCTTGTACTTGCCGATGCCGAGCTCGGTCCTGACGACGTCCGCGATGAGGACGCTCATGGCCTGGCCGGTTCCTCCCGCCGCGCGTATGGGTCCGGCGAAGATCAGGTCGACGTAGTTGGTGCCGTCGTCGTTCATGCCGATCTTGGTGTCGGCTATACCCTCGAGCGGTGCGACGAGGATCCCCTCGGTGAGGACGGCCAATCCGACCCTTACCGCCCTGTCCAGGGCCTTCTCCATGCTCTCGGCGGGCCTCTTGGCCATCTCCTTGGCCACCATCAGCGCGACCAGCTCGCGGTTCCCATACTCCAGGGTGAGCCTGCGGATGTCCTCCGCGACGCCCTCGACCTGGTAGTCCATCAGCAGCTTCTCGACACGCGACGCCAGATCCTCCGCCTGGGGGATCTCCACGCGGTCCTCGGGGTCGTAGCCCTTCTTCCTCGCCTGCTCCGCTATCTCGTAGCAGTGGGCGTTCATGGCGTTGAGCCTGTCGAAGTACTCGGCGTACTCCTTGCTGAAGGCGGGACCGTCTGCCATCGCTCCACATCCGCGCACTTCTCGCGGAAAATCCTGCGCATGTGGCCCAGTATCTCGCCGGTGAGCGCTTCCATGCCGTCCCCGCTCTGGGACGAGAATTTCAGCCTGTCGTTGTCCCTGGTGCCGAGGTCCGATTTGCTCTCGGCCACGATGATGGTGACGCCCTCGAAGCTGGATTGGATGTTCGCCAGGAGCTTCTCCTGCACGTCCAGACCGTAGCCGCAGGTCTCCGACGGGTCGATGACGAACACCATGACGTCGGTGAGGTACCTCAGGGCGAGGACGGCCTGCTTCTCTATGTCGTTCCTCTTCTCGAACTCCCTGTCCAGCAGGCCGGGGGTGTCGACGATCTGGTACTTCCTCCAGTCGTCCACCACGTGGCCGACGATGATGCCCTTGGTGGTGAAGGGGTACGGGGCCACCTCGGGCTCCGCGGTGGACAGCGCCGTGACGAGGCTGCTCTTCCCCACGTTGGGGAACCCGGCGACCACGATGGTAGGGGTCTTGGGGTCCACGGCGGGGAGCTTCCTGAGCTTGTTCTTGGCGTCCTGGAGGAACAGGAGGTCGTCCGAGATCCTGCTGACATAGGAGTTCAGCCTCCCGTAGAAGGACCTCCTGGCGGCCTCGATGATCTCGGGGTCCTTGGAGCGCCTGATGGACTGGAGTGAGTTGTTCTTGAGCTTCTCGACGCTGGTGGCGCACCAGTTGACCGCACCGAGCGCCTTCTTGTAGCGGTCGATGCCGATGACGATGTCGATCAGCTCGGGCATGAAGTCCTCCTCCTTGTCGATGCGGGGGAACCTGTCCCTGTATCCCTGGAGGGTGGTGACCACTATGTCCCCCGAGGCGGTGACCTTGGCGAGGGCGGTCTTCTTGCGCCCGTCCAGGGCGTTTGTGCCGTTCTTGCGGATCTTGGATGCCCTGTGGAACGCTTTCTCCATGAGCTCCTCGGATGTGAGGACCGTCGGTATCTTGTAATCCATTCCCGCCATACCCGACTCCTATCGCGTCATGGTATAATAACCGATGCGCACGGGTCCGTAGGACCCGTCGCCTCCAGGTCACGGTGCACCTCACCAGCCACAGGTCGTGGTCCATGTCGGGGTCGGGCGACAGCGCGGGCGGTATCACGGCCGCGGGGCATCCGATGAACCGGATGCCGCATTCTATCGACGGCTTACCGGAATCCACCCCGAGCACCGAGGATATCGCGGCTATGTTGGCCCTGAACGTCACGCCGAAGTCGGCCTGGGGGAGGGCATCCGCCGCGCGGGACATGAACTGGGGGTAGCCGATGCGGGCATGGACTGTCACCTCGAGGTCTATGTTCTCCGTGAACATGCGGACCGGGTCTATCCTGTACGGGTTGCTGAAACCCATGACGATCTCCTCGAACTTCCCGGCTATGTACCTCAGGATGTCCCTGGCCAGGCTCTCGTCGGCCCTCAGGGCTATGCGCACGCCTCCGGAGGCGGATCCAGAGAGGTCCTCCACATCCACCTCCAGGAACAGCGAGGCCTCCACCAGGCGGGACACGGCGCGGTCGATGACCTCGTCGATGATGCTCTTCACTATTAGCTCGATGAGCCTCTGCATGGATGCAGGGTCGGTGATGCTGCCGACCTTGGAGAACGCGCTGACCACCGAGTTCCAAGCGATCTCCTTCAGGGCGGAGATGGAAAGGAACGAGCCCGTGATCTGACGCTGGGCCCTGGTCTCCGGGGTTCCTTCGCCGAACTCCCATTCGGTCGAGCCGTCGTACATGCGGTGCCATGTCATCGAGTCGTTTGCGCTGTCCGGGAGCGAGGGCGTCTTGTCGACCACGTCCCCCTCCGGGCCCTTCAGGGTCAGTATCTCCCCGTTCTTGAGGGAGCCCGACGCGCCGTTGACCATGGCGAACTTCGGCTCGACCACCATGAGCTCGCCCGGGCCTATCGAACCGGAAAGTGTCAGCACCTTCTTCGCGCGGTTGGATGAGGCGATGAGCGAGTAGCCGTCTAGGTCTATGGACTGGTGCGAGTTGTTGAATAGCTCGACCCATTCCGCACCGCGGTCCTCGCCGGGCGGATTGACCTCCACCTCGTTGATCACGAGGCCGTTCTTCGTGGGGTCTTGGTACTTCAGGTCGAGTCCGGCGTCTATGGAGGCCTTCACCCCCAGCACCGGCAGCGGTATGTTCGAGAGGGCCTCGCCTATCCCCGGTATGGAGCTGAGGGCGAATCCCATCTGGTTGTACTCGTCCATGTCCGGCACGACCACGTCGATGTCGGCATCCCCGATGGAGGCGCCCATGGTGAGGAGGTGCTTGCTGGCCTTCATGAAGGGGTCGATCTTCCCGGAGACGTCCCACCCGTCCCCCTCGAGGCCGAACGATCCCGTGACGGTGACGTTCCTGGCGTTCAGCTCGCCCCTGCACTTCAGGGACACGCCGGCCATGGCCTGCATCCCGAACAGGGGCCCGCTCAGCGTGGCGGAGACCACGGTCTTGGTCTTCCCCAGCATGGACAGGCCGTCCGCCGAGATCTCCAGGGTGTAGCCAGAGAGGGACAGGGATACCGACTGCTTGTCCAGGCCGAGGGCGTAGGCCAGGCCGATCCCGGCCTCCGCCAGGAACTCGGTCGCGCTATCCATGGCCCAGGCCTGGAACAGCTCCATCGGGTTGTTCATGGTCCCCAGCATGGTCTCCACCGCCTCCGCCACATAAGAGCAGATGTCGGTCAGCGTCTCCGCGATCGCCGCCGTGCACTCCGAGAGTATGCGCATGATCTCCTTCAGCGGTTCCAGCAGGGGGCCCAGGAACTCGCACAGGGCCGGGGCGAGGTCGTCGATGAACGTCGCGCTGGGCTTGTACGCTATGCCCGCCAGCGGCCAACCGCTGGCCACGGGTATCTCCAGGGAGATGTCGTGCCGGGTGCTCCCGTTCAGCGCGGACGAGGCGGATCCCATGGCCGCGGACAGCCCTCCGGTGCCCTCCACCGCGTATGTGACCGATCCGGTCAGCTTGACGAGGAAGGATGTGGAGTACGGGGCGGCGTAATCGTCCGAGAGCGCGGTCATGTGGATGCTCTTGCCGGGGACGATCGTCGGGGGGAGGGCCACGGGGTCGGCGGTGACGACGGCGTTCAGCTTCTCGGTGGTCCTGTTCCCCTCGTCGTCCATCAGGCGGAACGAGGTGCTGGTGGGCAGTTCCATGGGGCCTCCGGCCATCATGTAGGCGGAATCGCACATCTCCTCCACCATCGCGGACACATTTCCGGTGACGTCCGACATGGCGTCTGCGAAGGACAGGGCGTTGCTGCAGATCGCGGTGAACAGCTTCTTGGCGATCCCGGGCTGCCCACCGGGCACGTTGCGGAGGTCCTCGTAGGCCGCCAGGTCGCGGTATGCCGTCCTGACGTACTCCCCGACCAGGGCGTCCGCGGCTCCACTGGAAACGATGCCATCGGGATCCTTGGCACCCGCCGCTTCCAGTGCGGAGGCGATGGATGCCAGCATCGAATCCCTTAGGATGGCGGATTCCGCATGCGAAAGGACCTCATCGGCGACCTTGCCGTATACCGGGTCGCCGTACTCCGCATGTGCCAGGCTATCGATGACGATCCTGGGGACGCCCTTCTCGAACCTCTCGACCGCCGTTTCCATTGCGGCCCTGAGCGCCTCGGGATAGGATACGGGGTCTGACGGGTCCACGGGGACGGATAAGGGCCCTATGCCCTTGGATGACCCCACCTTCATGGCGGCGGCCCTGAGCACATCGCGGATGAATTCGGTGGTGGATTCCTTGGCATCGGGGTCCACGTGTATCTTTTTCATCCAATCGGTCTCGAAGAGGTCCACTACCGGCATTTCCACTGCGACCTCGTAGCCGGCTACCGTGCCCCGGAGGGTCCCCCCTCCGATGTACCTGTACCGCGACTCGTCCACGCCGTTCTCCTGCATGATCTCCTCGATGTAATCCGAGGCGTCGCTGCTCCCACCGCCGAGGATGGTGCCGATTATCGTCAGGATGGACGGCCCCCTGACGAAGAGCCCCGTCACCGATTCGATCACCGCTCCCCCGCAGAGGTAGTCGTACCATTTCAGGGTCAGGGAGTCCACGGACGACAGAAGCGCCTGCGAGTACACGCTCGACAGGTCGAGGGTCATCTCGCCGTCCCCGCAGACCATGACATCGGCCAGATCGACGGCCCCTGACGGCCCCAGGTCCCCCGACGGGCACCTGAAGCATATCATGGACAGGGCATCCACGGCGTTGCGGTAGCTGGCCTCCACATCCTCGGCCGTGATGATGGACACGGTGCCCTTCTCGCCGTACTGCGACTGGGCCCCGTACCCGTTCAGGACCCTGTGCTCGGCGAGGCAGGTCAGCTGGTATGCCATCATCCTCTCCACGGAGACCCCGTCGCCTCCGGCCATCCCCTCGAACAGCGAGGCCCTCCCGTCGGCCAGCGGGAGGCCGTAGCTCCCGTCGGTCAGGATCTCAAGGGTCTGCACGGCCCTGCCCGCGTGGCTCCTCATCTCTATGACGACCTCGCCGCTGCCCTTCAGGTATGCTGGCACATATCCGTCGGGATCCTCCATGTCGGCACCCCTCAGGCGCTCGGCGCCGAGCTCCAGCTCGAAGCTCTCCAGGTCGGCTGTGACACCGCTGTCGGCCAGCGGGAACTGCCATTCCAGCCATGAGCCAGCACGGGATTCGAACTCCGCGGCCCGTTCCCGCAGGCCGCCGAGCGATGCATCGGTGGACAGCGACCTCACTATCTCCCCGAGCCCGCGCTCTATATGCCTCTCGAACTCCGATCCGGCCCTGTCCAGCAGGGCAGTCTCCTCCTCCACGAGCCCCGCGTTGTCCGAGGCCCTCTCGTACCCGGCCGCCACAGCGGCGCACACGGATGCCATAACCAGGAGCGTCACCGCTATGACGGCGAACGGCACGCTCCCCCTATCGTCCATCTTCATGGCCGGCGCCTCGAGATATGGCGATTAAAGCCCGTCGCGTGCAGTCACGTGGCACACTGACGCGCGCGTGCGAAAGCGCGTCCTTTTGCAAACTTATTATATACGTCAATCCATCCCAGTCACGTTTACCATGACACTGACAACTTCCGAGTACTCTGCGGCCAGGGGACTTCCCAAGAAGACGAAGTCCATCTGCCCTGAATGCGGCAAAATAATCGAAGCTGATGTTGTCGAGAGGGACGGCAAGGTCTACATGGACAAGTCCTGCCCCGAGCACGGCAAGTTCAGCGATGTGTACTGGTCCGATGTCGAGCTGTACCTGAAGGCCGAGAGGTTCGCCCACGACGGAGTGGGGATCCACAACCCCAGGGACCGCACCATCGAGGGGGACGACGACCTCGTCCACATCATGATCGACGGCCAGAGGATAGACATGCTGTCCTGTTCCGCCATCGCCAATCTCGACCTGACCAACAGGTGCAACATGAACTGCCCCATCTGCTTCGCCAACGCCAACGACGCCGGCTATGTCATGGAGCCCACGTTCGAGGAGGTCCACGAGATGCTGGTGACCCTCAGGTCCACCAGCCCCATCAAGTGCACCGCAGTCCAGTTCGCCGGAGGGGAGCCCACCGTGCACCCCAGGTTCGTGGACATCGTGCGCGATGCCAAGGAGCTCAAGTTCGCTCAGGTGCAGGTCGCCACCAACGGTATCAAGTTCGCCAAGGACTACGAGTTCCTCAAGGCCTCCAAGCTGGCCGGGCTGAACACCATATACCTGTCGTTCGACGGAGTCACCGAGGACGTCTACGTCCGCGCCCGCGGCAGGAAGATGTGGCAGGTCAAGCTCGATGTCCTGGCCAACTGCAGGAAGCTCCTCGACGAGGGCCTCAAGAGCCCCTCCATCGTCCTGGTCCCCACAGTCGTCAAGGGGCTGAACGACCACCAGATCGGAGACATCATCAAGTTCGCGTTCGACAACTCGGACGTCATCAGGGGAGTCAACTTCCAGCCCGTCGCATTCACTGGCAGGATGACCCACGAGGAGCTGTCCGAGGGAAGGTTCACCCTCCCCGACCTCATCACCGCCGTCAAGGAGGAGACCGGCTTCGCCGACAGGGATGACTGGTACCCCGTGCCCGTCGTCGCCCCCATCTCCAACTTCGCGTCCGTCATCCTCGGCGAGACCAAGGTCACCTTCACCACCCACCCCCACTGCGGGATCGCGACCTACCTCTTCAAGAACGAGAAGGGCGACGTCGTACCCTTCCCCAGGTTCGTGGACGTCGAGGGATTCTCCAACGAGCTCGAGAAGCTCGCCCACAAGGCAGACGATGCCACGTTCAAGAAGCTGTACGCGCTCAAGCTGCTCAAGCTCCTGAACAAGTACGTCGACGAGAGCAAGATGCCTGAGGGTCTCACCAAGAAGAAGTTCATCACCATGATCAAGTCGGTCATGAGCGACAAGTCCAAGGAGCAGCTCGCCGAGTTCTCCTGGAAGATGATGCTGATCTCCGGAATGCACTTCCAGGACAGCTACAACTACGATATCGAGAGGGTCAGGCGCTGCGGCGTGCACTATGTCACGCCCGACCTGCGCATCATACCCTTCTGCGCTTACAACAGCGGACCCGAGTACCGCAAGGAGGTCGAGGCCAAGTTCTCCATCCCGCTCGCCGAGTGGAAGGAGAGGAACAAGGAGCTCGCCCACGAGGTCGAGGCCGCGCTGGTCATCCCCACGGACCAGATGCCCGAAGAGGCACCCAAGGAGTGAATCCCATGAAAGTAGATGTGGACAAATGCCTCCACTGCGGTGGATGCGTAGGATCATGCCCCAAGAACGCCATATTCCTGAACGACTTCGTCCTGGAATTCAACGACGACTGCATCAACTGCGGCATCTGCGTGAGGCTCTGCCCCGTCGCCGCCCTTTCCAAGGAGTGAATGCCATGAAGACCTACAACTGCGACATCGTGGTGTGCGGAGCGGGACCCGGAGGCAGCATGGCCGCAAGGTACTGCGCCGAGGGCGGACTGGACACCATCCTCATCGAGAAGAAGGCCGAGATCGGAGCGCCCCTCAGGTGCGCCGAGGGAGTCTCCAAATCATGGCTCGACGAGGTCGGCATCGAGGCGGACCCCACCTGGATCCGCGCCGACATGAAGGGAGCCATCATCAAGTCCCCCCAGGGGACCACCTACCAGCTGGACGAGTCCAAGGCCGGCAACGAGGTCGGATACGTCCTCGAGAGGCACCTGTTCGACAAGTACCTCGCCAGGAAGGCCGCCGAGGCGGGCGCCAAGATCATGATGCGCACCTCCTGCACCGGCATCATCCGCGAGAACGGGAAGATCGTCGGCATCAAGGCGAAGAGCATGGGCGAGGAGATCGAGATCCGCGCCAAGTGCGTCGTCGCCGCGGACGGTTACGAGAGCCAGGTCGGAAGGTGGGCCGGCATCGACACTACCCTCAAGCTCAGCGACATCGACTCCTGCATCCAGTACAGGATGTGCAACATAGACGTCGCCCCCGACTACTGCGAGTTCGTCATCGGGTCCGTCGCACCCGGCGGATACGTCTGGATCTTCCCCAAGGGCAACGGAGTCGCCAACGTCGGTATCGGCGTGGCCGGACAGCTCTGCAAGGGCAACGCCGACGCGAAGATGTACCTCGACAAGTTCATCGCCAACGACCCCAGGCTCAACAAGGGACAGATCCTCGAGATCATGGGAGGATTCGTCTCCACCTGCCCCGGACTGGACTCCGCCATCGATGACAACATCATCCTCGTCGGAGACGCCGCCAGGATCATCGACCCCATCACCGGCGGAGGAATCTGCCACGCATGCAGGACCGGCATGTATGCCGGGAAGGTCCTCACGGAGTGCGCCAAGACCGGCGACTTCTCCAAGAGCGCCCTCAAGCCCTACGAGAAGATGTGGCGCGACAGGATGGAGGACAAGCTGTTCAGGAACTTCATGGCCAAGGAGAAGCTTGCCACCCTGGACGACGAGACCATCGACGAGCTCATCAAGCTCGTGAAGACCGCGAACCTCGAGCACGTCACCGTGTACAACCTCCTCAAGGCCATCAAGGAGAAGTTCCCCAAGGTCGTCGAGGGATTCGAGGACCTGATCTGAAACTCAAAAAGGGGCTCCGGCCCCTCATTCCATCTTTTAACGGTTTTAGAGAAGCTCCAGCCGGGTACGGGCCGGGGCGGAGGAGGCAGACCGCCCGGCCCTGCCGGGGATTCGGTCGTTGATGTCCTCTTTCGGCTCCTCCAGCCCCTCGATGGTTATCCCGTTCTTTTGGGCGTAATCCCACAGCGCTGCGTGGATCGCCTCCTCGGCGAGGAGCGAGCAGTGTATCTTCACGGTCGGCAGGCCGTCGAGGGCCTCCATGACCGCCTTGTTCGTGATCGCCATCGCTTCCTGCACGGATTTGCCCTTGACCATCTCGGTGGCCATGCTGCTGCTGGCGACGGCCGCTCCGCAGCCGAACGTCTTGAACTTGCAGTCCCTTATGATGCCGTTCTCGTCGATGTCCAGGTATATCCTCATGATGTCCCCGCACTTCGCGTTCCCGACGGTACCGACGCCGGAGGCGTCCTCGATCTCCCCGACGTTCCTCGGGTTGGTGAAATGGTCTATGACCTTGTCGCTGTATTCTCCATCGTACATTCAAGCACCTCTGTTCTTCTTGACGAAATCATCATAGAGCGGCGAGAGGGACCTCATGGTCCCGACGGCCGCCTTCAGGCTGTCAACCGCATAATCGATCTCCTCCATCGTGGTGCCCGGCGACATCGACACCCTGATGGACCCGTGGGCGGTCTCGTGGGGGACCCCGATGGCCAGGAGGACATGCGACGGGTCCAGGGACCCGGACGCGCAGGCCGACCCGGTGGAGATGTAGACCCCCTTCATCCCCAGGTTCATCAGGAGGGACTCGCCCTCCACGAACATGAAGCTGAAGTTCGCGTTGCCGGGGAGCCTCTCGGTCCTGTGGCCGTTCAGCCTACAGTACGGTATCTCCTCCTCGACACGCTGTATGTAATGGTCCCTGATGGTCGCCATCTTCGCATTGTCCTCGGCCATAGTGGCATGTGCCAGCTCCGCGGCCTTCGCCATGCCGACGATCCCGGGGACGTTCGTGGTGCCCGCCCTGCGGCCGTTCTCCTGCTCCCCTCCGTGCATGAACGGTGGGAGCCTGATGCCTTTCCTGACGTACAGGAAGCCTATGCCCTTGGGGCCGCCGAATTTGTGGCCGCTGGCGCTGAGCATGTCGATGCCCATGGCCTTCACGTCGATGGGGATGTGGGCGTAGGCCTGGACGGCATCGGTGTGGAACAGTGCGCCATGCTCATGTGCCAGTTTTGCGATCTCGGCTATCGGCTCTATGGTTCCGATCTCGTTGTTGGCCGTCATGACGGATATCAAGGTCGTGTCCGGGCGTATGGCCTTCTTAAGCTCGTCCAGCTTCACGACCCCGTCGGAGTCCACGCCGACCTTGGTCACTTCGTAGCCGTGCTTCTTGAGGTGGTCCGCGGTCTCCATTATCGCATGGTGCTCTATGGAGGATATTATCAGGTGCTTTCCCTTGGATTCGTTCAGCTGCATCCCAGAGATTAGCGCCCAGTTGTCGGATTCAGTTCCGCCCGATGTGAAGAAGATCTCGGCCGGGTCGGCGTTGAGCGTCCCGGCGATCGCGGCCCTGGCATCCTTGACAGCCGCTCTCGGGCTCTTGGAGAGGCCGTGTATGCTGCTGGGGTTCGCATATTGCTCTATGAAATAAGGCATCATGGCCTCGAGGGCCTCCTTCCGCATGGGCGTAGTCGCGGCGTTGTCCAGATAGACTTCCGTTTTTGGCATTTCCTTTCCTTCTCGGGTGCGGATCTCTAAGTCCGTCACTTCCGCGTCAGCGATTACTCAGATAGTATTTGTAATTACCTACCGATTTAGTAGGTAGGTAAATATAAATAGGGTATCGGTGATGGTGCTGGCGGTGTAAGACAAATGTCTTCCGAGAAATACAAGATCGAGACGCTGCAGGTGCACGCGGGGCAGGAGAAACCTGATTCCGCGACCGACGCCCGCGCCGTCCCCATATACATGACCACCTCCTATGTGTTCAAGGATTCCGCGCAGGCCGCGGGGCGCTTCGCGCTGACCGAGCCCGGAAATATCTACACGAGGCTGATGAACCCCACTTCCGACGTCCTGGAGCAGAGGATCGCCGCCATGGAGGGAGGGGTGGCCGCGCTCGCCACCGCATCCGGATCCGCCGCGATAACCTACGCGGTCCAGAACATCGCGCTCGCCGGGGACCATGTCGTGTCTTCCAGCAACCTCTACGGAGGAACATACAACATGTTCGCCAACACCCTGAAGGAGCAGGGGATCGAGACCACCTTCGTGGACCCCTCAGACCCCGAGAACTTCAGGCGCGCCATCAGGCCGAACACCAAGCTCCTGTACACCGAGTGCTTGGGCAACCCCAACTCCGACGTAGCGGACATAGACGCGATCTCGAAGATCGCCCACGAGAACGGCATCCCGCTGATCGTGGACAGCACCTTCAGCCCGCCGACGGTCTTCAGGCCCATCGAGCACGGAGCCGATATCGTGGTGCACTCTGCTACCAAGTTCATCGGAGGGCACGGGGTCGCCATGGGAGGCATCATCGTCGACAGCGGCAACTTCGACTGGGCCCAGAATGACAAGTTCCCCACACTGTCCAAGCCCAACCCGTCATACCATGGCGTGGTGTTCACGGAGGCGGTGGGGAAGGCGGCGTACGTCGTGAAGATCAGGACTACCCTCATGAGGGACCAGGGCGCGTGTATCTCGCCGTTCAACTCGTTCCTGCTGCTGCTCGGGACGGAGACCCTGTCCCTGCGCACCGAGCGCCACATAGAGAACGCGCTCAAGGTGGTGGAGTACCTGAAGAACCATCCGCAGGTGGAGAAGGTCAACCACCCCTCCCTGGAGACCGGGAAGAAGAAGGAGCTGTACGACAGGTACTTCCCGAACGGGGCCGGGTCCATATTCACCTTCGAGATCAAGGGCGGGGCCGAGAAGGCCAAGAAGTTCACGGAGTCCCTGGAGATGTTCTCCCTGCTGGCGAACGTGGCGGACGTGAAATCCCTGGTCATCCACCCGGCATCCACGACCCACTCCCAGCTGGAGGAGGCCGACCTGCTGGCATGCGGCATCAAGCCCAACACGATCCGTCTCTCGATCGGCATCGAGAACATCGACGACATCATAAACGACTTGGAGAAAGGATTCAAAGCGATCAAGGAGCGATTGGAATGCTGTACAAAACGATAGACGAGACCATCGGCGGAACCCCTCTGGTGGAGCTTACGAACATAGAGAAGGACCTCGGCCTCAAAGCCAAGATCTATGGGAAGGTGGAGTTCTTCAACCCTGCCGGATCCGTCAAGGACAGGATCGCTAAGGCGATGATCGACGACCTGGAGAAGAAGGGAAAGATCAACAAGGACACCGTCCTCATCGAGCCGACCTCCGGCAACACCGGGATAGCCCTGGCCTCGATAGCCACCGCCAGGGGCTACAAGATCAAGATCGTCATGCCCGAGACCATGTCCATCGAGCGCAGGAAGCTCATCAAGGCCTATGGCGCAGAGCTCATCCTCACCGAGGGCGCGAAGGGGATGAAAGGGGCCGTCGCCAAGGCCGAGGAGCTGGCGAAGGAGATCCCGAACTCGGTGATTCCCGGGCAGTTCGTGAACCCCGCCAACCCCGAGATCCACTTCAACACCACCGGTCCGGAGATATACAAGGACCTGGACGGGAAGGTGGACATCCTCGTCGCAGGAGTCGGGACCGGGGGGACGCTCTCCGGAACTGGGAAGTATCTTAAATCCAAGAATCCTGCGGTCAAGGTCGTGGCCGTCGAGCCCAAGGGCTCCCCCCTCCTGTCCGAGGGCAAGGCCGGGCCGCACAAGATCCAGGGAATCGGAGCCGGGTTCATCCCCGATACGCTCGACCAGGGCATCTACGATCAGGTCATCGCGATCGAGGACGCCGACGCGTTCGAGAACGGCAGGCTCGTGGGCAAGAAGGAGGGATTCCTAGTCGGGATCTCCGCCGGTGCGGCTCTGGCGGCCGCCCTGCAGCTCGCCAAGGATCCCGCGAACGCGGGCAAGAACATCGTCGCCATCTTCGCCGACACCGGCGAGAGGTACCTGTCCACCGCGCTGTTCGAGGAATGACATGAGCTATCTGGTCTCCACCAAGGGAAGATACGCGCTGCGCGTGATGATCGACCTCTCCGAGAGCGGCGACCGCCTGGTCCCGCTGAAGGAGATAGCCGAGAAGCAGCAGATCTCCCTGAAGTACCTGGAGACCATAATGCCCAGCCTCCGCGAGGCGGGCTTCGTCACCGGTACCCACGGCAAGGGCGGAGGGTACAAGCTGGCGAGGCCCGCCGACTCATACACGGTCGGCGAGATCCTCAGGGTCACCGAGGGTCCCATCGCCCCGGTGGCATGCCTCAACGGCGAGTTCGTATGCGAGCGCGCCGCCACATGCCCCACCTTGCCGGTGTGGAAGAAGCTGGACGCCCTGATCAACGATTATCTGGACACGGTGAGGCTCGTCGACCTGAGTCCCGAGCCTTGCGAATCCGATTACATAATCCGACGCGGTCGCTGCATCCTGAAGGGGATGCTGTGGTACCGCAGCGACTTGTAGTCGCCGGCGGCCATGGCCACGAGCTCGGCTATATGGACCACGGGCTTGCCCCCGGGCTGGCTGTCGTATTTGATGAAGCACATCGGGCACCCTACGACTATCAGGTCCGCATCCGCGCACTCCTCCTCGCGCTCCTCCATCAGGGGCACGGAGACTGACACGTTCTTCCCGCAGCAGCCCATCCCCTTGCCGACGGACTCGCATCCCATCGCCTCCACCACTGCTACCATCTCCTTCTTCATCGGCATGGCGGAGCATCCGGGCTCCACGGCCACCTTCAGGGACCTGTCGAACTTAGGTAGCGACCCGATGTTCCTGTGGAGCAGCGGTATGATGTGCTCCGCGTCGATCCCGGATCCGGCGAGCTCGTCGGAGCATCCGGCGCATAGCGTCAGTATGGGCTTGCCCCCGGCGGAGGCGCCCATCTTCGCTTTGTAGGCCCTCCTCTCGGTCTCGTGCATCTCCCTGAACATGATGGGGTGCATGCAGCACGTGTTGTCCGGGAGCTCCCTTGCTTTGAGCCCCATGGATTTGAGCGCTATGGATGCAGCGTACTTGATGAACGGGGCCCTGCATTCCACGATGCAGCCGGGCATGACGTCGATGTCATCCCCGGTCCATTCCGGCACGAGCTCGGCCCTCGAGGGGACGTCCTGGGGGACCGTGGTGTAGCCGGTGTCGTGGAATGCCTGCGAGACGTGGATCCCCTGCTGCAGGCATATGATGTCCCTCATCACGGTGGCGGGATCGGTGCGGTGGCAGATCTGCGAGCAGGTCCCGCACCCTATGCAGGTCTCCAGCCCCTCGTCGGACCCCATCATCACTTCCAGGGGGTCCAGCCCGCCGTGCTTCAACGATGGGCAGCCCCTGCTGCACTTGCCGCAGGCGATGCACATCTGGCGCAGCCTCTCTATCTCGTCCTCTATGAACGACATCGTATCGGTATCCTGATCTCCGGGTCCTCGGATTGCCCGGTCTCCATGCGGGCCCCCTCGACGCCGGTCTGGACCACGTACGGGACGCCGCCATGATCGATTATGGCCTCGCAGACCTTCTCGGGCTCGTCGGTCAGGGCTACCATGCACCCTCCGCCGCCGGACCCGGTGAGCTTCGCCCCATAGGAATACGGCAGCGATGCGTTGACCAGCCTGTTCAGCTCCTTGCAGGAGACCCCGAGGATGGACAGCAGCTTGTGGTTGGAGGTCATGAGCCTCCCAAGCAGCTCCCTGTCGCGCTTCGCTATGGCGGAGTGCCCCTCCAGTGTCACCGACTCGATCTCGTCGAGGATGTCAGCTCCGAAGCGGTTGCGGGTGACGAACCTCCTCACCTTGTCGACCTGCGGGCCGGTCGGGGCCCTGATGCCGGTGTTCCCGATGACGAACGTCATATCGGGGACGTCTATGTCGGAGACCCTCCATGTGCGGTCCCCGCGCGATATGGTCCACAGCTCGTCCCCGGATCCGGGGACGTTGACGGCTATGCCCCTGCCGTGGACGCACGCGGAGGCGTCCATGGGGGAGCCGCTGCCCTGGGCGGCGAGCTCCGCGGCGTAGGCCTCCTCCACCAGCTGCTTCTCCGTGCAGTCCTCTCCCTTCATGGCGTGGATGGCCTTGGCGACAGCGGCCGACAGCGCGGCCGAGGACCCCATGCCGGATCCCACGGGGATCATGCTGCGGGTGAGGAACTCGAGCGTGCGGCCGGAGCTCCTGGTGAGGTGGTCGAGGTGCGGCTGCTTGGATATGTCCACGTACTCCCCGTTGATCGCAGGGCGATCCGCAGGGCGCACGCTGCACGTCATCCTCCGGTCGACCGCCAGGACAAGGGCGGGCTTCCCGTAGACGACCGCGTGCTCGCCTAGGACAACGAACTTCCCGGGCGCCGAAGCCGTGAACCATCCGTCTGCAGTCATTCCAAGCCGTACCTTTTCATCTCTTCCTGGATCGCATCGTTGGGGTTGCGGTGGTTGAGGACGGGCTGGGGTATGGACCACCAAGCGTCCTCGTAGTCGCTGAGCCTCCTCTCGTAGTCCTCGTCGCTCTCGCCGTCGTTCTGCTTGACGGTCTGGAGGGCCTTCCTGAGCTCCCCGAGGATGTCGACGCCGAACTTCTTGTTGACTATGCACATGCCGATGAAGCTGTCCAGGCATCCGACGACGTCCTCGCGGGTGTCGGGGTCCAGGGACTCCATGATCATGTCGAGGACGCTGTTGGCGGTCATCTTGAAGATCATCTGGGGCTTGGCCTCGGCGGGGATGGTTTCGTCGCCGTCTATGGTCTCCAGCATCTCCGCCGCGAAGATGTCGGATATCGCGGAGGTCCTGTTCGGGTTCTTGCCGAACGTGTATTCCATGTGCTCTTCTACCGGGTCCTTCTCTGGCTCGTCTCCGCCGAAGAGGCCCGCGTTGGGGTTGAATTCGTCGCTCATCGTGATTCACCTGAGTCTCTTGACGACATCCTCGAGGATGTCCATCCCTGCATTGATCTTAGATTCGTCCGCGGCGTAGGAGAACCTGAGGTGCCCCTCGCCGTAGGTGCCGAACGCGGATCCCGGGGTGCAGATGAGCCCCGCCTTGGCCAGTTCGCCGGCTAGGTCCGCGGATTTCATGTCCATGTCGTAGGACGGGAACGCATAGAAAGCCCCCCTGGGCGGGATTATATCCATCCCGGGGATGGCGTTGATCCTGCCGGAGATGAGGTCCCTCCTCGCCTTGAACACCTTCCTGGCGTTCTCAAGGTAGGGGTCTATGTTGGGCAGCGCCGCCAGGATGCCGTACATGGCGGGCATGTTGGGGCTGGCGCAGACATGGTACTGCATCTTGATCAGCGGTTCCATGATCTCCGTGTTCGCGGCGATGAAGCCCATGCGCCATCCGGTGACGGCCATCATCTTGGAGAATCCGTTGACGACCACGGCCTTGTCGAGCTGGTCCATGAAGGAGACGTGCTTCCCCTCGTACACGAATGAGTCGTAGACCTCGTCGGAGAGGATGGTTATGCCCTTGTCGGCCGCGATGTCGCACAGCGCCCTCTTGGACTCCTCCGTGAGGACACCGCCGGTCGGGTTGGAGGGTGTGGTGACCACGATCATCCTAGTGCTGGGGGTGATCTGGGACTGGATGTGGTCGATGTCCGGCTGGAAGTCGCCGGGGGTGAGCCTGTACTCCACGGGCTTCCCGCCCGCGAGGGTGGTGTGGGGCCCGTAGATGACGAACCCGGGGCTGGGGATGAGGACCTCGTCGCCGGGGTCGATCATGCTCTGGGTGATCTCCAGGAGGGCCGACGATCCGCTGGGGGTGACCATGATGTTGCCGGCTTCGAGCTCCCCGTACATGGAGAACCTCTTGGCGATGGCCGCGCGGAGCTCCGGTATGCCGGCGGTGGGGCCGTACTTGTTGAGGCCCTTGGATGCGGCCTCGTTCATGCCCCTGATAGCCTCCTCAGGGGGTGCCAGATCGGGCTCCCCGAGGCCGAGGTTTATGGAGTTCGGACCCGCGAGGTCGAACATCTTCCTGATGCCCGACATGGGGATCTCGGAAATCCTCCTGGATGTCTTCATGCCGGGATGATTAGGGAGCGCGTTAATAAACTGTCGTGCGCGCGTATTATGTACCGAGAGGGCATGGGCGTGCCATGGACCAGCAGACGGTGAACCGCTTCGGGATGATCATAATGGTGATCTGGCTTATGGTGGTCATAATCCGCCTGTTCTTCTACTCGTCCATCTACCATGGCGATTCGGCATGGTTCGGCTGGCTGTTCAACATCCTCCTCATCGGAGGGGTGGTGCTCCTGGCGATCGTGGCCTGCAGGGGATTGTTCAGTAGGGCCGCCGCGAAGGCGAACGCCGAGGGCAGGTGCAAGTACTGTTACGCGAAGCTGGATCCGGAGGACGTGTTCTGCCCCGTCTGCGGGGCCGAGGACCCGAGGGCCAAGCGAATTCGCAGGCAGCTCTTGAGCCAGTCGTTGAACTCGTTGATGTCGAACCTGGGGAGCTCCGCGAACCTCTTGAGTGCCAGATAGTGGTCGGGCATGGCCGCGTCGGCGCCGTCGCGCTCCAGCTTGTTGAGGTCCTCGGGGCCGGTTATGTCATCGGTGATGTACTTCCAGGCGTAGCCGGTGACCATGGGGGGCTCCCCGTCGCGCTCGCCCTTGATGGTGACGGACGCGGTCCAGAGGCCGTCCTTGTAGGAGAACTTCAGGCCGCTCAGGTGCATCATGACAAGCTCGGCGCCGTCCACCGTGCCGTTGGCATCGGACATGTGGCGCTCCTCCTCGAAGGACCAGTCGTACAGGGCCACGATGATATCGCATAGGTCGCCGACGTTTAAGTCGTCGGGGATGATCATGTCGCGGTAAACCTCGCTCTCAACGCCGTCGATCTGGATTCTTATCTCCGTTGCCATGGTATCACTCGAACATCAGCTTGAACTTGCCGGAGCGCAGCTCCTTCTCGGAATATGTTTCAACGACCTCGTACGAGAGCTTGGCCGCCGGCACCATGTCGCCGATGGTGACGTAGTCGCATCCTTCTGAAGGTGCGATGGAGGCCACGGGGAGGGTGCCGTAGGGGGTCTCGATGGTTATCAGGACCTTGACAGTGTCGGGCTTGCCCATGGGCTCGTCGAATATGATCATGGACCTGCCGGCATCTCCGACGCACAGGGTCCTGACCTCGCCCTTGGTCCACCTCTTGGCGATCTCGCCGCCAGTGATGGTCTCGTACTCCTCTACGAGGGAGTCGAGGTCGGACATCATCCTGCCCCTCATCTCGCAGAGCTTCTCGATCTGGGACTCCGTGGATTCGATGTTCCTCCTCTCTACGTCCAGGCGCATGCGCTTGTCCATGTTGTCGGGGTCGGCGTTGCGCTCGGCCTCCAGGCCGGGGATGTTGGCGCGGAGCTCGTCGAGGCGGGCGTAGTTGGCCTCGATGGCCTCCTCCTGCATCTTCACGCCGGACCTGGTACCCTCGATCCTCTTCACGAGGGCCTCGACCTCGTCGGTCTTGGCGGCGGGGGCCTGCTGGGCCTGGGAGGCTATGTCCCCCCTCTTCTCGAGGTGCGAGGACAGGTACTCCCTGGCACCGTCGGCGTCGGTCCCGTTGTCGACGAGCTCCAGGAAGCCCATGACGAGCGGAGGGATGGGCTTGAGGATGCCCTGGTCGTAGTAGGCCATGTACTTGTAGAACGTAGGGATTTGCAGCGACATCGCGAGAGCGGCCGTGTTGGCCGGTATGACCTCGTTGACGCGTTCGGATATCGGTGTTTTCCCTGACATGGATGCCGTGAGAACATCCCTTTATTTACTTATTATCAAAAAGTGGAAGGAAGAAGGAAGATGGGGCGCCGTCCCCGGCGCCCCTTGTTCAGAGTTTCTGCCTGAGGTTCCTCAGGTCCCTGAGGATGATCTTCTGCTCGGCGGAGGCGATGATCCTCTTGGTCTTGTTGAAGGTGTCGGGGTTCAGGGAGATGCAGTCGATCCCCTGCTCGACGAGGAACTCGGTGAACTCGGGATACACGGAGGGTCCCTGCCCGCAGATGCTCACGAACTTGCCGTTCTCGTGTGCGACCTTGATCAGCTGGGCGATGGCCCTCTTGACCCCCTCGTTCCTCTCGTCGAAGTAGCCCATGTGGCCGAGGATGTCTGAGTCCCTGTCGCAGCCCATGGTGAGCTGGGTCAGGTCGTTGGATCCGATGGAGAACGCATCGCAGTACTTGCAGAACTCGTCCGTCATGAAGATGTTCACGGGAATCTCGGCCATGAAGTACAGCTTGAAGTCCTTGCCTCTCCTGAGGCCTACGGACCTCATCATCTCGGTGATGTCCTCCACCTCCTGGATGGTCCTGACGAACGGGAGCATCATGTTGAGGTTTTTGAAGCCCATCTCGTCCCTGACCTTCTTGATGGCCTTGAGCTCGCACATGAACGCCTCGCGGTAGTTCTCGGAGACGTACCTGGAGCAGCCCCTCCATCCGATCATGGGGTTGTCCTCGTTGGGCTCGTAGTCCGCGCCGCCCTTCATGTCGTGGTACTCATTGGTCTTGAAGTCGGAGGTCCTGAGGACGACCGGCCTGGGGTAGAACGCCCTGGCGACCTTGGAGATGCCGTCTGCGAGCTTGTCGATGAGCTCGTCCGCGCGCCCGTCCTCGATGACGGCGCAGGGGTGCTCGCCGATGTAGTTGGTGAAGAGGAACTCGGACCTCATGAGGCCCACTCCGTCGCACTGGAGCTGGGCGATCTCTTCGGCCTTGGCGGGCATGGACATGTTGACCATGACCTTGGTCCCGGTGATGGGGACGTACTCGGCGCAGACGCATGCTGCTCCGGCCGCGGCGGGCTGCTCGGCTCCCTTCTTCTTGATGATTCCCTTGTAGACGTTCCCGGTGGTTCCGTCGACGGTGACGTCCATTCCGTCCTTCAGGATCTCGGTGGCGTTGCCGGTTCCGACGACGCAGGGGGTACCGAGCTCCCTGGAGATGATGGCCGCGTGGCAGGTCATCCCGCCCTCGTCGGTGACGATCCCGGCGGCCCTGCTCATGGCGGGGACCATGTCGGGCATGGTCATCTTCGTGACCAGGATGTCCCCGTCCTTGATGGCGTCCAGGCTCATGCTGGTGTCGTAGATGATGACCTTCCCTGTGGCGAGGCCGGGGCTGGCTCCGAGCCCGCTCGCGACGATGTTCTCGCTGGAGACCTCGGCGCCGACGGACTCGTTGGTGGCGGAGTTGCCGGTGGCGGTGATCGGCCTCGCCTGCACGATGTAGGCGCGGTCATCCTCGACGCACCACTCCATGTCCATGGGCTTCTCGTAGTGGATCTCGATCTGCCTCCCGATCTCGGCGACCTCGAGGATCTTGGCGTCCGTGATCTTCTGGGCCTTGACCATGGCCTCGGGCATGTCGACCTTCTCGCATCCGCCGTTCTTGCCGCGGACGTACTTCCAGGTCTGGGTGGAGATCCTTTTCTTCATGACCTCCATCTTCTGCTTGTCGATGATGTAGGTGTCGGGGGTGACCTCGCCTCCGACGATCGCCTCGCCTAGGCCGTAGCCGGCCTCGATGACGATCTGCTTGGCCCCGCTGTTGGGGTCCACTGTGAACATGATGCCGGAGAACTCGGAGTTGACCATCCTCTGGACGACGACGGCCAGCTTGACCTCCTCGTGGGCGTATCCCTGCTTCTCGCGGTAGGCGATGGCGCGGGCGGTGAAGAGGGAGGACCAGCATTTCCTGATCTTGTCGAACAGGTCCTCCTCGTCCTTGACGTTGAGGTACGTCTCCTGCTGTCCGGCGAAGCTCGCATCGGGCAGGTCCTCGGCGGTGGCGCTGGACCTGACGGCGACGAAGCCGGTTTTCCCGCGGGGGAACAGTTGCTTGTATTTGCTGACGATCTCCTTCTTCAGGTCGGCGGGGATCTCGCACTTGTCGAAGAGCTCCCTTATCCTCTCGGAGGCGGCGGTGAGGCTGTCATCCGATTTCCTGTCGAAAGATTTCAGCTCCTTCTCGATCTTCTTGAAGAGCTTGCTCTTCTCGATGAAATAGTCGTAAGCGACGGTGGTGAGAACGAAGGCCTCGGGCACCGGGAAGCCGGCATTTGTCAGCTCGCCCAGGTTGGCGCCCTTTCCTCCTACAAAAGGTACATCTTCAACGTGCAGTTCGTTAACGTCTACGATCTTCTTGTCCATTGGGAAACCCCGCTGTTATGGAAAGGATGTTCGGGCGTCAGCCCACTGATTGACCCAATATTATCCGCGTATAATAAGGGTGCCCCGAGCCACAACTTTTGTAGTAGCTCCACCATAAAAAATCTTCCATACGGATATCGTATATTTTTTAACGGATTCCGTAGAAAAAACTATGGATTTCTGCAAAAAGCAACATCGTTTTCTGCATTATCCGATGCTTATATTGACATGTTATACAAAGGGTTTATATGGGCGGGGCGATACAGGTCTCAGTGCTTATTATGGACATCGAGATACGTTGGCACGGCAGGGGCGGGCAGGGGCTCGTCACCGCCAATGAGATCTTGGCCGAAACGGCTATTTCTGCAGGCAAGTACGTCAAGGCCTTCCCCGAGTTCGGGCCCGAGAGGATGGGAGCTCCCATCAGGGGCTTCACGAGAATCTCCGAGAAGCCCATCCTGGTCCACAGCCAGGTATATGAGCCAGACATCGTCATCATCATGGACGGCACCCTCGTCGGCAAGGTCGACGTGGCTCTCGGGACCAAGAAGGACTCCATCATACTGGCGAACTACGCCGGCTCCCCCAAGGAGCTGCAGGACGCCCTCCTGACCGATGTGGAGTGCCACACCCTCGATGCGAACAAGATCGCCATCGAGGAGATTGGCAGGCCCACGGTCAACACCGTCATGCTCGGAGCCCTCATCGCGGTCAAGGAGCTGGTCCCCTACGACAATCTCGAGGACCAGATCACCACCAAATTCACCGGGAAGCTCTCCGATAAGGTCATCGTGAAGAACCTTTCCGCCCTCAAGAGGGGATACAAGGAGGTGCAGCGAAATGGCAATGGCTAACATCAAGGACCTCGTGGTCGGAGGACGCATCGTCGAGGCCGGGAACTCCGAGAAGTTCTTCACCGGCGACTGGAGGAGCTTCGTACCAGTGGTCGACCAGGAGAAGTGCATCGACTGCTACACGTGCTGGATCTACTGCCCTGACAACTCCATCGTCTTCAGGGACGACAAGATGTCCGGCATCAAGATGACCCACTGCAAGGGCTGCGGGATCTGCGCCAAGGTCTGCCCCAAGGGCGCCATCACCATGAAGGAGGAGTGAGCATGGCACAGGATATCGCAATCAACGGCGACAACGCGGTCGCCATGGCATGGAAGCAGATCGACCCCGATGTCTGCGCCGCGTACCCCATCACCCCCCAGACAATCATCGTCGAGAAGTTCGCCGAGTACGTCGCGAACGGTGAGGTCTCCACCGAGTTCGTCTGCGTTGAGTCCGAGCACTCCGCGCTCACCCTGTGCACCGCGTCCGAGTCGGCTGGCGCCAGGACCTTCACCGCCACCGCGTCCCAGGGACTGGCCTACATGTGGGAGATGCTCCCCATCACCGCCGCCATGAGGACCCCCCTGGTTATGGCCGTGGCCAACAGGGCCATCAGCGGACCCATCAACATCAACAACGACCACGGAGACGCCATGTCCGCCCGCGACTGCGGATGGGTCATGCTGTTCTCCGAGAACGTCCAGCAGGCGTACGACAACTCGATCATCGCGCCGAGGATCGCCGAGCACCCCGATGTCCAGCTCCCAGTGATGGTCAACCTGGACGGATTCATCCTGACGCACGCCATCGAGAGGATGTCCGTGGTCGAGACCGCCGATGTCAAGAAGTTCGTCGGCGAGTTCCGCCCGCTCTACCCCCTCCTAGATGTCAAGCACCCTGTGTCCCACGGGAACATGGACGGCCCCGACTTCTACTATCCCCACAAGTACCAGTCCGTGCTGGCCATGCAGAGGGCCCTGGAGGTCGCGGAGGAGGTGTTCAAGGAGTTCGAGGAGCTCACCGGCAGGAGGTACAACCTCGTCGACGAGTACATGTGCGACGATGCCGAGTTCGTCGCGATCGTCCTCGGTTCCTCCTTCGGCACCATGAAGGCCACCGTGGACATCCTCCGCCAGCAGGGCATCAAGGCCGGCTGCGCCATGCCGCACGTCTACAGGCCCTGGCCCGAGGCAGCCCTCGCCAAGGTCATGAAGGGCAAGAAGGCCGTCGTCGTCTTCGACAAGCACCTCAGCATCGGAGCCTACGGCCCCATGTTCCCCGAGGTCGTCACCGCCGGAGCCGAGCTCGAGAAGCTGCCCAAGATGTACAACGTCATCTACGGCCTGGGAGGCGCCGATGCCACCGTGGCTGGATTCAAGAAGATCATGGAGGAGGTCTCCGAGGGCAAGGCCCAGAAGATCACCTACCTGGGGGTGAAGGCATGACCTCTCTGTCACTGAAGGAGCTCAACAAGCTGCCCGTAAGGCTCGCCAGCGGCCACAGGCTGTGCGCGGGCTGCGGCGAATCGATCATCGCGAAGCAGATACTCATGGGAACCGAGGACCACGTGGCCGTCTCCGCATCCACCGGATGCTTCGAGGTGTCCACCACCATCTTCCCGTACACATCCTGGAACACGCCCTACATCCACACCGCGTTCGGGAACGGAGCGGCCACCTGCGCAGGGGTCGAGACCGCCTACGTCGCGCTGAAGAAGAAGGGCAAGATCAAGGAGGACATCAAGTTCGTGAACTTCGCCGGAGACGGCGCTACCTACGACATCGGACTCCAGGCCCTGTCCGGGGCAATGGAGAGGGGCCACCAGATGATGTACGTCTGCCTGAACAACGAGGCGTACATGAACACCGGCATCCAGAGGTCCTCCGCGACCCCCATCGGGTCCTCGACCACAACCTCCTGGGCCGGATCCGTCGCCGCCGGTAAGAAGGAGTTCTCCAAGGACATGACCGAGGTCATGATCGCCCACAACATCCCCTACGTGGCCCAGGTGTCCCCCCACAACTGGCGCGACACCGTCACCAAGGCCCGCAAGGGATTCGAGTGCGGCGGACCCTGCTTCATCAATGCTATCTCCCCATGCCCCAGAGGATGGAGGTTCCCCTCCGACCAGACCATCGCCATGGCCAAGCTGGCCGTGGAGACCTGCGTCTGGCCCCTGTACGAGGTCGTCAACGGCGAGTACGCGCTCACCGGGGAGAGTGCCAGGATCGCAGAGGGCAAGGCCGAGAAGAAGCCCATCACCGAGTGGATCAGCTCCCAGGGCAGGTTCAAGCACCTGCAGCAGGAGAAGTGGGCCCCCGTCGTCGAGTCCATGCAGGCCGAGACGGACAGGAGATGGGAGAGGCTCATCCGCCTCTCGAACCTCTGAAACTCAAGGGCCGGGGTCACCCGGCCCCTTAACTCCTTTTCCGATTTCTACCGGCGCTGTAATTAACATGTCCCCGCACATGCGGTCCGCCATGGATTCGAAGATACCGGTCATCGCCGCTGTCGCGGCGGTGATCGCCGTCGGCGGGATAGCGGGATTCCTCCTTCTGGGCAGCGGCAGCGGCGATGATTGCGATTACACCCTGCTCGACTCCACGGACAACATCAAGGAGGGCATGACCGCCGAGGTCAAGGGCGAGGCCGGGGATGTGAGCTATTACACGAAGACGGTCGTGAAGGGAGTCGAGGGCGGCGAGGTGACCTACGAGGAGACGATCAGGGAGAGGAACATGCCGTTCGGGATGCCCGTCAGCCTGGACAAGTTCTCCCCCGCGAGGTTCTCATTCGACTACACCGATCCAGACAGCATCCCCGCGGGGGCAGATGTGGCCGTCGACGGCGATGCCTACGCCATAACCGGATGCGAGGTCAAGTACGATGCCCTTTACACCTACGACCTCGTCATCGTCTACGATGGAGAGAGCGTAGTCTCCGTAGACGGGACCGTCAGATCCGACTACGAGGATGAGAGGGCCAATAAGTCGACCACGGAAAGCTGTTCCACCGTCGGCGGTAAGCTTACCATCCTCATCGATCAGGATGCGATCGTTACCAAGGTCAGCGACAAAGAGATGTACTACGGGGTTGTGACCGAGGATTTCGATCCGGATTTCTATGGAGATGCGATAGCAGAAACCAGGGCCGGCAAGTTCGGCGGAGTTGATGTGACCATCTACACGATCGTCGGGATGATCTTCGATTACGACTACAAGGGCGTGGACATCTACGTCTACGACGGGTACATCATCACCAAGGCCGGGGTCGTGGAATACGACGGAGTGATGTACAATCTGACAGAGAACACCACGATCCGCGCTTGACGGATGCGGTCATCGTCTGGGTGCTGGAGGATGACCCAGTCTTTAATTATCCATGAGTGTCTATACTACACAGTGAACTCCAAAATACTGGTAGCAGTGGTTGCCGTCATCGTCATCGTGGCGGCAGCGGCGGCATTCCTCGCGCTCGGGGGAGGCAGCGGGAAGAGTACGGATACGGACTACACTCTTCTCGATGACGATGGCAGCATAAAGAAGGGCATGACCGTAGAGTCGACCGGCGAATTGGCCGGAGGCGAAGTGAAGAGCAAATACGTAGTCGAGTCCGTGAACAACGAGACCTTCACCGTCACCTACACCGTGGATTCCTCCCAGAAGAACGTCCCCCTCGATGAGGAACAGGCGAATTTCGACAGCTACCTGCCTAGCGGAGCGCTGATTGAATTCGATTACACCGACGAGAACGACATCCCCGAGACCGTAACCGTCGACGTCTCCGGAGACAACTACAAGATCACCGGATCGTACGAATACGAGTACTCTGAAGAGTACAAATTGATCACCACATACGACCTGACCGTCACATTCGATGGTCTTGAAGTGACAGCAGTCAATGGAACTCTGGGGGGCAAGTTGGTCTCGGATTTCGGGACGATAGACTCCAAGCTCGACCTCAAGACCGCCGATGGAGCGATCAAGGGAACGAACAGCATGACGTAGAGGGGAACCATCGACTGCGACATCTCTGATTTCTATTACGAGGCGTTCCTGGTGTACAACGAGCTCGATTATTACGATGCCACAATCACGTCCGAGAAAGGAAAGTACTGCGACGTCGACGTCACGATCTACACCATCAACGGACCGGTCGACGAGTACGTGTACAAGAACGTCAAGATCTACGTCTACCACGATCTGTATATCCTCCACGAGGAGGGAAAGGTCGCATACGAGGGGACGGATTACGACGCAACCCTGACCACCAAGATCAAGGCTTGACCGATACAACAACGCCGGGCGGGCGACCGCTCGGCACATTTTTTCCTTACAGATCGAGGCCGCCAACGGCGCACGCCTCGGAGCAGTCCACCAGCGCTGAGATGAGCTCGCCGTCCCTGCCGGACCAGAATCCCCTGTCGCAGAAAAGGATCAGTCTCCTCTTCGCCCGTGACACCGCGGTGTTGATCACCGGCTCCCCTCCGCACCCGTCCTTCATGCTGGTGAGGTGGAGCTGGAACTCCTTGCCCTCCAGTACAGCCCGGTTGTCGACGACGCTCAGGATCACCGTGTCCCATTCCCTCCCCTGGGAGCGGTGGACGGTCAGCACGCTGTCCTCGTACCTCTTAGGCAGCGTCCTCCTGAGGAGGGCCACCTGGTGCCTGTAGGGGGTGAGGACAGCTATGCTGCCCGGGTCCGGATTCTCGGACTCCAGGAATGTCCTGATGGCTTCAGCTTCCGTGATGTTGCTGCGGTCGCTGCGATCGTCGCACCTGGTGTCCACGCACAGCATCCGCAGGCTGCCGTCGGCCGAGCCGGTGATCCCGTTGCGGTACACGTACCTGTCCAGGACAGACGCCAGGTTGTCGGCGAAGCGATGGGATATCGTCAGGCTGCTGGCCACCGTGTTCTCGTGGATCTGCTCCGTGCCTTCGAGGAAGGACCTCTCCAGGACCTCCCGGGGCTGCGAGACCAGGTCCTCCGCGAACAGGGCCGAGCGGTCAAGGAGGTAGAAGAACCGCTTGGCGTCGTTGTTCGCGATGCCCTCCAGGACATCGTCCCTGTCGATCTCGCAGACCGGGGGTAGCTGCTTGTGGTCGCCTAGCATCGTTATAGGGACGCCGAACATGAACGCAGGCAGCGCGTTGAGGGCGCTGCAGTACCCGGCCTCGTCGATGAAGATGTGGTCGACCTCCAGCTTCCTGTGGGACTCGTCCTCCTCGGGCCCGAAGGTCATCATCAGCTTCTGAGGGGTCATGGCGATGATGCGGGCGGTCTTCAGCCTGAACCCCGTCTCCTGCTCCCTGAGCTCCTCCATCTGCTCCTCCAGGGCCTCCATCCTGGCCCTGATCTCGATGTCCCCCATCCCCTTGAACTCCTCCGGGTCCCCGCCGGCCATCCTGGCGAGCAGCGCCTTCCGGCACATCTCCAGGGACGCCGACTTGGACTGGATCTTGCGCTGGATGTCCTTGCGCTCGCAGACCTCGGGATGGTCCCTCATGAACGAATCCGACGACATCCCGAGGCGGATGACCTCGGAATTTACGTCGATGACGTCCCCGTCGGGATCCGTCCTCTTGAGCGATGAGAGCAGGCCCCGGAGGACCTGCTCTATCGCATTGTTGGTGGGCGCCAGGACGGCGACCTTCTTGCCGGCCCGAAGGAGGGATATCAAGCAAGTGGCCAGCACGAATTGGGTCTTTCCCGTCCCGGGGGCGCCCCATACGTATGTGAGGGGGTTGGACAGAACGGATTCCACGGCCCCCCTCTGCTGGTCCGTAGGCTCCAGCATGGGCGGAAAGATGTCACTGATCTCTTCATGGCGATGAGCTGGGGAGGGAAGCCCCAGGTGGGAACCGAAGGATTCGAAGTAGCGGCCGGTCATCCTCAACAGCCATCTCATGTCAGAGACCAGCTGCACCTTCTTGTCCTTCTTTCCCCTCAGTTTTTCCAGAACCCAATCCGAAGGCGTTGCCTTCACCGTGCGGGTGACCTCGTTGAATTCCTGGAAGCATACCTCCGCATCGCTGTAGAGGTGGTCATCGATGCGGAGCATCAGACCGAAGGTCTCCTGGATCCTCGCCTGGAGCCTGAAAACCGTCCCATCCTCGTCAAGTTCGAATGTGGCTTCGGCGACGGACATGCCCATGTCGGGGTTCTCGAACCTCCTCGCTTCCATGTACTCGCCGGCGTTGTTGCAGCATTCGATGCAGGCCGCCGCGAGATCTCCCGTGTCCATGCTTGGCCAAACTGTGAGGCCAATTTAATGCTGCGTTTACTCGCAGCAAATGACGGAGTCACGAGTAGATAGGGTCTTTTCCAAGACATCACGGTATCAAAAATAATTCTTCTATGAATGTTTTCATACATTAAAGTATATTGTTATACATAAGATATATATTGTATAACCAAATAGAGGGTTATAGGCGGGAACGCCACAACAATCGAAAGGAGGTATCGGAATGGAACCGTCGTTGGAGGAAGTCAAGGCAATGGCCGCAGCCGGGGAGTACAGGATGTGCCCGGTGCGCATGAGGATGACGAAGGGCGAGATGACGCCCATGGCCGCCATCAGCAGGATGATGCGCGTGTCCAAGCACTGCTATATGCTCGAGAGCGCAGAGGAGGACAAGACGTGGGGACGCTACTCCATCCTCGGATACGACCCGAAGCTCGCCGTCTCTTGCACTGACGGGAGGATGCGCGTGGGGGACCTGGAGATCGAGACCGGGGAGCCAGCCAAGTACATCCGCCAGGTCCTGGACAAGTACCGCGCCCCGCGCATCGACGGGTTCCCCCCGTTCGCGGGCGGGCTGGTCGGATACTTCTCCTACGATTACCTGAAGTACGCCGAGCCCTCGCTGAACCTCGATGCCGAGGACACAGAGGGGTTCCAGGACGTGGACCTCATGCTGTTCGACCGGGCCATCGTATTCGACAACGAGGACGGCTGCATCGATCTGATCGCGAACGTGGACCTGTCCGACCCCGAGACCTCGTACAACATGGCCAGGATGAACCTGGAGCAGATGGGACGCCTCCTCCTGGGAGGTGCCCCTAGCAGGGCGACCGGAGGCAGGCTCAAGTCCGAGTTCAGGCCGATGTTCGACCATGACAGGTACTGCGCCATGGTGGAGGAGGCCAAGGGCCACATCCGCGAGGGCGACATCTTCCAGATCGTGCTGTCCAACCGCCTCGATGCGGACTTCGAGGGCAGCCTCCTGGACACCTACAAGGTGCTGAGGGAGACCAACCCGTCGCCCTATATGTTCTATTTCTCCGGCACCGATGTCGAGGTCGCCGGGGCGTCCCCCGAGACGCTGGTCAAACTGGAGGACGGGGTCCTCCACACGTTCCCCCTCGCAGGCACCCGCAGGCGCGGGAAGGACGAGGCAGAGGACAGGGCGCTCGAAGAGGAGCTGCTGAACGACGAGAAGGAGCTCGCCGAGCACAACATGCTCGTGGACCTCGGGCGCAACGACATCGGCAGGATCTCCGAGTTCGGGACCGTCGAGGTGGAGAGGTACCACACCGTCCAGAGGTTCTCACACGTGATGCACATCGGCTCCACCGTCCGCGGCGAGCTGAAGGAGGGGCTGGACGCCCTCGATGTGGTGGATTCCATCCTCCCCGCCGGGACTCTGTCCGGGGCCCCCAAGATAAGGGCCTGCCAGCTCATCAACGACCTCGAGGACAACAAGAGGGGCATCTACGGGGGCGCGGTGGGATACATCGGCTTCTCGGGCAACCTCGACACCGCGATCGGCATCCGCCTTGCGTACAAGAAGAACGGCAAGGTCTTCGTCCGCAGCGGCGCCGGCATCGTCGCGGATTCCGTCCCCGAGAGCGAGTACAACGAGTGCATAAAGAAGGCCGAGGCAGTGGTCGCCGCGCTCATGATCGCCGGGGGCGAGACCCTATGATCCTCCTGATCGACAACTACGACAGCTTCAGCTACAACCTCTACCAGATGATCGGGTCCATGAACCCCGACATCGCCGTCGTCAGGAACGATGCGATAACCGTCGAGGGCATCCGCGAGTTGTCCCCCGATGCGATCATCATATCGCCCGGGCCGGGCCGTCCGGAGGACGCGGGGATATGCATCGATGCGATCCGCTCGCTAGGGCCGGAGGTCCCGATCCTCGGAGTGTGCTTGGGGCACCAGGCCATCTGCGCCGCGTACGGCGGCACGATCACGCACGCGAGGAAGCTCATGCACGGCAAGCAGTCCGTTGTCAGGAAGGCGGCCGAGGACAGCGTCCTGTCGGGCCTCCCGGAGAGCTTCCCGGTGGCGCGCTACCATTCGCTCGCCGTGGACCCGGACACGGTCCCGGAATGCCTTCAGGTCACAGCCATCGCCGACGACGGCGAGGTCATGGCCGTGAGGCACAGGGACTTCCCCGTGCACGGCCTGCAGTTCCATCCCGAATCCATCATGACGCCCGACGGGAAGGCGACGCTCGCCAACTTCCTGAGTGATGCCGGTTTGAAGGTGGTCATGTGATAGAGGATGCGATCATCAAGATCGTCGACAAGCAGGACCTCACCTACGACGAGGCCTATCAGGTCATGACCGAGATCATGTCCGGCGTCACCTCGCCGGTGCAGAACGCGGCGTACTTGGCGGCGCTCTCCACCAAGAGCACGAAGGCCGAGACCATCGATGAGATCGCCGGCAGCGCCGCAGCGATGCGCGACCGCGCGCTCATCGTCGACAACCCGTACGATACCTTGGAGATCGTGGGCACCGGAGGCGATGGTTCCAACAGCTTCAACATCTCCACCGCATCCTCGATGGTCATCGCGTCTTCCGGTGTGAAGGTCTCCAAGCACGGCAACCGCGCAGCGTCCTCCAAGAGCGGGGCGGCGGACGTGCTCGAGGCGCTGGGGATCTCCCTCGACCAGGGGCCCGGGAAGGCGGTGCGCCTGCTCGGCGATCCCGGCATATGCTTCTTGTTCGCGCAGAGGTACCACTCTTCGATGAAGTACGTGGGGACCATCAGGAAGGAGCTCGGCATCAGGACCGTGTTCAACATCCTCGGACCGCTCACCAATCCCGCCCGCCCGACCTACCAGGTGCTAGGCATCTACGACAGGTCCCTGCTGGAGCCGCTGGCGTCCGTCATGGGCAGTTTGGGGATCAAGCGCGGCATGGTGGTGTACGGCGACGACCGCCTCGACGAGGTCTCGATATCCGATTCCACATCGGTCTGCGAGATACGCGGCGGGAGGACGGAGACGTATAGGATCACGCCTGAGGACCTCGGTGTCAAGAGGGCCTCCAAGGAGGACGTCGTCGGCGGAACGGCCGAGGAGAACGCCCGTATCATCGAGGGCATTTTCTCCGGGAAGATCACCGGGCCGAAGCGCGACATCGTGCTGATGAATTCCGCTGCGGGCCTCTGCTGCGCTGGCAGGGTGAAGGACCTCAGGGAGGGCGTGGAGCTCGCCGCCAATCTCATCGATGACGGTTCGGCGGCGGACCTCCTTCAGAGGTACAGGTCGGAGAGCAACCATGACCGACATTTTGGAGGAGCTCGCCTCCGAGGCCAGGAGACGCGTGGCCGCGATGGAGGAGGAGGTGCCGCTCGATTCGATGCGCCGCATGGCGGAATCCGCACCGCGCTCGGAGGGGTTCCCGTTCGAGGCCGCCCTGGCCGCTGACGGGATGTCCTTCATCTGCGAGGTCAAGAAGGCCTCTCCTTCCAAAGGGGTCATCGACCCCGTGTTCGACTACATGCGCATCGCCGAGGAGTACGAGGCCGCAGGGGCCTCATGCATCTCCGTCCTGACGGAGCCGAGCAGGTTCCTAGGAGACATCCGCTACCTCAGGGAGATAGCATCCCTGGTCGGGATCCCGGTGCTCCGCAAGGACTTCGTCGTGGACGATTACATGGTCTACGAGGCGAGGGCCGCAGGGGCATCGGCGGTGCTGCTGATACGCTCCATACTCACCGAGGAGGAGCTCCGCAGATTCATCGCCCTCGCCCGCTCGCTCGGCATGTCCGCGCTCGTGGAGGTGCACGATGCCGATGAGATGGAATCGGCGGTCCGCTGCGGGGCCCGCATCGTGGGCGTGAACAACCGCAACCTGAGGGACTTCACCGTGGATCCGCTGAACTGCCTGCGCCTCGCGGAGGGCGTCCCCGAAGGCATCCTCTTCGTCGCGGAGAGCGGCGTTTCATCGAGGGCCGACGTCGAGGCCTTGGAGGCAGGCGGCGCCGATGCCGTGCTCATCGGCGAGTCACTGATGCGCTCGCCCGACAAGGCAGCGAAGCTCGCCGAGCTGAGGGGATCGAGATGACGCTGGTGAAGCTCTGCGGACTGATGTCCCGCGGGGATGTGGAGATGGCCATCGATGCAGGCGCCGACATGGTCGGCATGGTGCTGTCGTCCGGCTACAGGCGCAGCGTCCCCATGGACGAAGCGGAGGCCATGGTAGCGCTCGCGGAAGGCAGGGCGACGTCGGTGGGAGTGTTCGTCGACGAGCCCATCGAGAGGCTCGCATCAATCGCCCTCGGCACCGGCATCGGGATGGTGCAGCTGCATGGGTCCGAGAGCCCTGAGTACGTCACGGCGGTGAAGGCGGCCACCCGCCTCCCCGTCGTCAAATCGTTCCGCCCGGGCGATCCCGGGATAGAGGACTCCCCGGCGGACCTGGTGCTCATCGATCCCGGAGCGGGCTCCGGGGAGGCGTTCGATTACTCCTCCGTGAGGGGCATCAGGCGCGATTTCATCTTAGCAGGGGGCCTGGCGCCCGAGAACGTCGCCAGGGCGATCGCCGCGGCGCACCCTTACGCGGTGGACACCAGCTCGGGGACCGAGGTGGACGGTATTAAGGACAAGGAGCGGATGGGGGCATTCGTGAGAGCTGTCAGGTCCCAGGACGCTGAGGGAGTGAGGATATGACAAACCCGGATGGAAGGTTCGGAACGCACGGGGGGCAGTACATCCCCGAGACGCTTATGAACGCGGTCATCGAGCTGGAGGAGGCCTACAACCGCTACAAGGACGACCCGGAGTTCCAGAGGGAGCTCAAGGCGCTCCTGGACGACTACGCCGGCCGCCCCAGCCGCCTGTACTACGCGGAGAGGATGACAGAGGACCTCGGGGGAGCGAAGATCTATCTCAAGAGGGAGGACCTCAACCACACAGGCGCCCACAAGATCAACAACGTTCTCGGGCAGGCCCTCCTCGCCAAGAAGATGGGGAAGACCCGTCTGATCGCCGAGACCGGCGCCGGGCAGCACGGGGTCGCCACCGCCACGGCCGCGGCCCTGATGGGCCTGGAGTGCGTGGTGTACATGGGCGTGGAGGACATGGAGCGCCAGGCGCTCAACGTCTACCGCATGAGGCTCATGGGGGCGGAGGTCCGCGGCGTCGAGACAGGCACGGGCACCCTCAAGGACGCGGTATCCCAGTGCATGCGCGAATGGACCTCCCGCATAGACGACACCCACTACTGCCTGGGGTCGGTCATGGGACCGCACCCGTTCCCCACCATCGTCAGGGACTTCCAGTCCGTGATCGGCAAGGAGATCAGGGCGCAGTCCATCGAGAAGGAGGGCAGGATCCCCGACATGCTGGTCGCCTGCGTCGGCGGCGGCAGCAACGCCATCGGGACCTTCTATGACTTCATCAAGGACGAGCAGGTGGAGCTGGTGGGCTGCGAGGCCGCAGGCAAGGGGATCGACACCTTCGAGACAGCGGCCACGATCAACACCGGCCGCCTCGGGATCTTCCACGGCATGAAATCCTACTTCTGCCAGGACGAGTACGGGCAGATCGCGCCCGTCTACTCCATCTCCGCCGGGCTGGACTATCCGGGCGTTGGCCCGGAGCATGCGTGGCTCCACGACATCGGCAGGGCGAAGTACGTCGCGATCACGGACGAGGAGGCCGTGCAGGCCTTCGAGTACCTCTCGAGGACCGAGGGCATAATCCCGGCGATAGAATCCTCGCACGCGCTGGCGTACGTCATGAAGGTGGCGCCGACCATGCCGAAGGACAAGATCATAGTCGTCACCCTTTCAGGCCGCGGGGACAAGGACGTGGCCGCCATGGCCAGGTACAGGGGGGCCGAGCTCCATGAGCGAGATTGCCAGCGCGTTCGACCACGGCAAGGCGTTCGTGGCGTTCGTCACCTGCGGGGACCCGGACCTGGGGACTACCGCAGAGGTCGTCCGCTCGTTGGCCGCCAACGGCGCGGACCTGATCGAGCTGGGGATACCGTTCTCCGACCCCACGGCCGAGGGCCCTGTCATCCAGGCAGCCAACGAGCGCGCCCTGTCCGCCGGGACAACCACGGACAAGGTGTTCGACATGGTGGCAGAGGTCCGCCGCGATGTCAGCATCCCGATGGTCTTCATGACATATGCCAACGTGGTGTTCTCCTACGGAACCGAGCGCTTCCTGGACAGGTGCGTGGACATCGGCATTCAGGGGATCATCCTCCCTGACGTGCCTTACGAGGAGAAGGCGGACTTCGAGCCTCAGTGCGCCGAGCGCGGCCTCGCCCTGGTGTCCATGGTCGCGCCCACATCGGAGTCCAGGATATCCATGATAGCATCGGAGGCCCGCGGCTTCGTGTACGTCGTGTCATCCCTCGGGGTCACGGGGGTCAGGAGCAGCATAACCACGGATGTCGGCGCCATGACCTCGCTGATACGCCAGGCCACGGACGTCCCCTGCGCCATCGGTTTCGGCATATCCACGCCGGAGCAGGCCATGGCGATGGCCGTCCATGCCGACGGGATCATCATCGGTTCCGCCATAGTTAAGCTGCTGGCGCAGCACGGGAAGGCCGCTCCGGGGCCGGTCGGCGAGTACGCCAGGTCCATCAAGGCCGCGATAAGCGGCCTCCGACGGCAATCTATTTCAACGGAATGGTAGGTTCGGCGGATATGGACACGGCCTTGCTCTGGGTTATATTCGGGGGCTTCCTCGAGCCGCTCTGGGTCATAGGCCTAAAGAAGTGGAACGAGACCAAGAGCATCCTCTGGGGGATATTCGCGATCGCGTTCATATTCCTCAGCCCCGCGTGCCTGGCTTTTGCCATGGACCAGGGCATGAACGTGGGCGTGGCCTACTCACTGTGGACCGGCCTGGGCGCGGTATTCACCCTGATCTCGGGCGTCATCCTGTTCAAGGAGAAGCTAGACAGGATGAAGGTCCTGTTCGTATTCGTCATCGTGGCCGGTGTGGCCGGCCTCGAGCTGTGCACGGAGATGGGGATATGAAGCCGTGGTACTGGGTAATCAGCGGTGGCGCGTTCGAGACCGCCTGGGCGCTGACCATGAAGATGTCCGAGGCGTTCCGCGACCTGTTCTGGGACTTCTGGACCGTGGTGTTCATCCTCCTGAGCGTCTGGTTCCTGAACAAGGGCCTGAAGGCAGGGCTTCCCATGGGCACTTGCTACGCCGTGTGGGTGGGCGTCGGCGCCATCCTGGCCACCATAGCCGGACTGATCCTCTTCGGCGAGACCCTCGGGATTTTCGGGTGGATATGCCTGGCGGTAGTCATAGTGGGCATCATCGGCATGAACCTGGTGTCACAAGAGGCCCCGGAGGGCGGCTCCGAGAAGGCCTCGGAAGAGGAATGACGGCCCTCTCCATGCGTTGCCTTTATTATGACCTTATAATATGGTCGCACGGGACTTAATATGACCGTCAAGATAGGCGTACCGAACAAGGGCAGGCTGAACGAGAGGACCATCGAGATCCTCAGGAAGGCTGGCCTCGACCTGGGAGAGGACATAGGGCGCAGGCTCTACGTGAAGATCCGCAACCAGGACATCGAGGTCGTCTTCGTGCGCGCCCAGGACATCCCCAGCTTCATAGCCGCGGGTGCCATAGACGCAGGAATAACCGGATTGGATGAGCTGGCCGAGTCGGGCCACGAGCTCGTGGTGGCCATGGGCCTCAATTTCGGGTACTGCCACCTGGCGGTCGCCGTGCCGGAGGCATCCGGCATCACAGACGTCTCCCAGATAGCGGACGGCAGCAGGATCGCGACGTCCTTCCCCAACCTCTCCAAGAGGTACTTCGAGTCCCATGGGAAGAAGGTCGACATCCTAGTCGTCACCGGCGCTGCGGAGATCATGCCGTACCTCGGCATGTCGGATTACATCGTGGACCTGGTGTCCACCGGATCCACCCTGAGGACCAACAGGCTCAGGGAGGTCGGCACCATCATAGAGTCGCAGGCCGCGTTCATAACCTCCGAGGCGGCCATGGCCAAGAAGGGCGAGGAGATCGACGAGATCGCCAGCTCCATCAGGAGCGTCCTCATGGCGGAGCAGAGGAAGTACATCATGGCCGACGTGCCCAAGGACAGGCTCCCGGACGCCGAGAGGATACTGCCAGGCATCGGAGGCCCCACGGTCCTCGACATCGCCGGCAACGACCAGTACGTCGCCGTCCACGCCGTCATCGACTCGGACAAGGTGTACCGCACCATCTCGGAGCTCAAGAAGATCGGGGCCAAGGGCATACTGACCACGGCCATCGAGAGGCTGGTGGAATGACCCTCCCCGAGAACCTGATGCGCGAGACCACCCGGGACTTCCAGATATACTACAATCCGGAGCTGCACGGCGAGATAAGGCTCGACACCAACACGAACGTCCTCGGCTCCAACCCCGCCGCCACCAGATATCTGGCGGACGGGAAGTGGGACCTCAACGGCTACCCCAATACATACTCCAACGGACTCAGGTCCGCGCTGGCTGAGCTGTACGGGCTGGAGACCGAGAACCTCCTCGCCGGCAACGGCTCCGACGAGATGCTGGACGTGGCCTTCAAGACGTTCACGAACTGGGGCGACAGGTGCGTCGTTCCCGTGCCGTCGTATACCCTCTACGACTACTTCGTGAAGCTCAACGGCGGCACCACCGTGGAGTCCGACCTCACCGAGGACTTCCAGCTCGATGTGGACGACATCGTCCGCAGCGGCGCCAAGGTCGTCATCATGCCGTCGCCCAACAACCCGACAGGGAACTGCTTCAGGCGCAAGGACGTCGAGGACATCCTGTCGAGGTTCGACGGCGTGGTGATCGTGGACGAGGCCTACGGCGAGTACGCAGAGGGGTCCATGATGGGCAGGGTCGAGGAGTTCGACAACCTCGTCGTCATGAGGACCTTCTCCAAGGCCTACGCCATGGCGGCGATGCGCGTCGGGTACGCCGCGGCCAACAAGAGGCTGATGGACATGATGCTGCGCATCAAGATCCCGTATTCGCTCAACATGGTCAGCGAGGGAGCGGCCATCGCCGCCCTGAAGGACCAGGACTTCATCAGGAGGAGCGTCGCCATGGTCAGGGAGCAGAGGCCCCTGCTGGACGCCGGGCTCAGGAAGCTCGGCTTCGAGACGTTCCCCTCGGATTCCAATTTCATAATGGCGAGGTCGCCCATAGACCACAAGGTTCTGGTGGACGGCCTCAAAGCCCGCGGGGTCCTCATCAGGGACTTCGGCGCAAAGCGCAGGACGGAGAACTGCGTCAGGACCACCGTCGGCACCGCGGAGCTCAATGCGATCCTGCTTGAGAAGGCGGCGGAGGTGATCGAGTCATGCCGCTGAAGGCCGTCGTCGCCGACTACGGCGTCGGGAACCTCTATTCCATCCGCAGGTCCCTCGAGATGTGCGGCGTGGAGGTGAAGGTGGTGACGGACATGAGGGAGCTCCTCGATGCAGAGTGCATCGTGCTCCCGGGAGTCGGCGCCTTCGACAAGTGCATGGAGCGCCTCAAGCCCGTCAGGGAGGACCTTGTCGCCAAGATGGAGTCCGGGACCCCTACACTGGGCATCTGCATCGGCGCCCAGCTTATGTTCGGCGGGTCCGACGAGGGCCAGGAGCCCGGCATCGGCATGTATCCCGGCAGGGTCAGGAAGCTCCCCTGCAGGGTGACCCCGCACATGGGATGGAACACCGTCGAATCCGACGACCCGCTCATGGACGGCATCACGGACCGCAGCTTCTACTTCGTCCACTCCTACTTCGGGGACGCCTCGGACGCTTCGATCGTCAGGGGGACCACGGAGTACGAGGGCAAGGATTTCCCCACGTTCTTCAGGCGCTGCAACACCTACGGAACGCAGTTCCACCCAGAGAAGAGCAGCGCATCCGGCAGGAGGTTCCTGGAGAACTTCATCAGGTTCGCAGAGGGGTGCCTGTGAGGATCATCCCCGCGGTGGACGTCATGGACCACAAGGTGGTCCAGCTGGTCGGGGGAGTCCCGGGCAGCCAGCAGATCGTCATGCCCGACCCTGTTTCAGTGGCCGGCATGTGGATCGACAAGGGCGCGGAGTACCTGCACCTGGTCGACCTCGACGGCGCCTTCGGCAAGGAGGACAACCGTGCGGTCTTCAAGAGGATAATCAGGGAATTCGACGTGCCAGCAGAGATCGGCGGGGGCATCAGGGATGCCGCCGTCATAGACGATCTGGTGGCCGCCGGGGCCGACAGGGTCGTCCTGGGGACCAGGGCGGTCAAGGAGCCCGATTGGCTCGAGGAGATGGCCGACCGCCATCCCGGCAGGATAGTCCTGTCCATGGACACCAAGGCCGGCAGGATAGCCGTCAAGGGATGGCAGGAGTCCGCCGAGATCACCGTGGAGGACATGTTCCGCAGGATAGCCGATATGCCGCTGGCCGCGGTCCTCAACACCAACGTGGACGTCGAGGGCCAGAGGAAGGGCATCGACGAGGCCCAGGCGCGCAGCTTCATCAAAGGATGCCCGTGCAGGGTCATCTCCAGCGGCGGAGTGACATCCGAGGCCGATGCCAGGGTCCTGGCGGACGCCGGGGCGGAGGGCGCCGTGGTCGGTCTGGCCCTCTACACTGACGTCATCAGGCCCTGGGAATGGGCCACTCCTTGGAAGGCGTAACCAAGAATATGGTTAAATCGGGGGAAGCGTTCGCCCCTTCGATGGAGCTGCCCTGCGAGGTTTTCGTCAACCGCATCCTTCCCACCGCGAGGACCGAGGTGTCCAAGATCCTCGTATACGATTACGGCATGACCCAGAGGATGGTGGCGCGCCTTTATGGAGTGACCCCGTCGGCGGTGTCGCAGTACATCCGCGGAGTGCGCGGATTCACGGGGTTCGAAGTGCCCGATGGTCTTTCGCAGGAGTGCACGGTCGCGTACCGCCAGATAGCCGACATGATCGCAGGCGGGATGCCGGTCGACCAAGCCTTCTGTAGCTTCTGCGAGTTCTGCCGTTCCAGCGGCGTCATATCAAGCATCATGGGCCCGAATGCCCCGGATGAGGACATCGGGTGCATCTTCGGCGACCGCCCCCGAGGGTGCGGCTTATCGGCTGCTGGCTTGTCCGGGTCGAATGCTATGGTGTTTTGATTGAGCGCTATTCCCGGCATGGATTCGGAAAGCTCGAGAAGAACGGGGTAGGCGAACTGAACCAGATGGCCCACATCCTCAGGAATGACCGACCTTTCCGAGAAATTGTATTAAGTACATACGCGCGTGCGGGTGCTATGACAGGCAGGTCCGCAAAGGTGGAGCGCAAGACGCGCGAGACCGACATCTCCGTGGAGCTCGGCATCGACGGTACAGGGAAGTTCGACGTCGAATGCGACATCCAGTTCCTCAAGCACATGGTAGAGACTCTGGCGAGGTATGCCTCGTTCGACATCGCCATGAAGGCGACCGGGGACAACGACCACCACCTCATCGAGGACGTCGCGATCACCATCGGCAAGGCCATGACCGAGGCGATGGATGGCAGGCCGATCGAGAGGATGGCCACATCCACGGTCGTCATGGACGACGCCATGGTCCAGGTCTCTCTGGATCTCGTGGACCGCCCCTACGCGGACATCGACTGCCCCGACCCCCTCTACCTGCACTTCATGAGGAGCTTCGCCATGACCGCCGGCATCACGCTGCACGTGCTGGTCATCCGCGGTTTCGACGACCACCACATCGTGGAGGCGTCGTTCAAGGCCCTCGGCAGGGCGCTGAAGGAGGCCCTGAAGGTCGCGGACAGGGAGCTGAGCACCAAGGACCGCCCCGAAGTGAGGGTCCGAGATGCTGGCCAAGAGGATAATCCCCTGCCTGGACGTGAAGGACGGAAAGGTCGTCAAGGGGATCAACTTCAAGGGGCTCCGCGACGTGGGGTACCCTCCAGAGCTCGCCGCCGAGTACGAGAGGCAGGGAGCCGACGAGATCACTTTCCTGGACATCACAGCGTCCCTGGAGGCCAGGGACACAATGCTGAAGATCGTCTCCGAGACTGCCAGCAGCCTGTTCGTGCCCCTGACCGTCGGAGGGGGCATCCGGACCGCAGAGGACATGAGGAACGCCCTGAACGCAGGGGCCGACAAGGTCTCGGTGAATTCCGCTGCGGTCGCAAATCCGGGCATAATCTCGGAGTGCGCCTCCGATTTCGGCAGCCAGTGCGTGGTTGTCGCCATCGACGGCAAGCGCGTGGGCGACCACTGGGAGGTCTTCACCCACGGCGGCACCAAGCCCACCGGCATCGACGCGGTGGAGTGGGCCCAGAGGGCCCAGGACCTGGGCGCCGGGGAGATACTGCTGACATCCATGGACGCCGACGGCGTCAAGACCGGATACGACATCCCGCTGACGGCAGCCGTCGCGGATGCCGTGGATATACCAGTGATAGCGTCCGGAGGATGCGGGTCCAAGGAGCACATCTACGAGGTGTTCGCCCAGACGGGCGCCTCCGCCGCACTCGCGGCATCGATCTTCCATTACAACGAATACACCGTGGGCCAGGTCAAGGAGTACCTGAGGGACATGGGAGTGAACGTCAGATGACAGAGCTGAAATACGATGACAAGGGGCTGATCCCGGTAGTGGTCCAGGATTGGCTCACGAACGAGGTCCTCATGGTGGCCTGGGCCAACGCCGAGGCCGTGGACCTCATGAAGGAGACTGGCTACACGCACTTCTGGTCCAGGTCCAGGCAGAAGATGTGGAAGAAGGGCGAGGAGTCCGGCCACGTGCAGAAGATCAAATCGATCCAGACGGATTGCGACGCGGACACACTGCTGGTCCGCGTGGAGCAGACCGGGGTCGCATGCCACACCGGCACGCCCTCGTGCTTCAACGAGGTCGTGTATGGGGAGTTGGAGGAGACCATGGCGATCCTTCCGGAGCTCAGGCGCGTTATCGAGGACAGGCACGAGAACCCCTCCGAGGAGAGCTACACGTGCAAGCTGTTCGCCGACGAGACCCGCATGTGCAAGAAGGTCATAGAGGAGGCCGGGGAGTTCGCCCTGGCCATCAAGGACAAGGACGTGGACGAGATGGCATGGGAGCTGGCGGACCTGATCTACCACACCATGGTGGCCATCGAGAAGACCGGCCTCCCGATGGAGGAGGTCTACAGGAAGCTGTGGGAGAGGGCGCAATGAGGGCCGACATGCACACCCACACCGTCTTCAGCGACGGGGAGCTGATCCCGGCGGAGCTCGTGCGCAGGGCCATGGTCCTGGGGCACGACATGATCGCCATCACCGACCACGTGGACATGACCAACGTGGCCCACGTCGCCTCAAGCGTCGCCAGGGCGGTCGAGCTCTGCGAGGACTACATCAAGGTGGTCCCCGGAGTGGAGATCACCCATGTCCCCCCGGGCAAGATCAACAAGGTCGCGATGATGGCGAGGAAGCACGGCGCGCAGTGGATCGTCGTCCATGGCGAGACCGTCACCGAGCCCGTCGCCCCCGGCACCAACCGCGCATCCGCGGAGGACCCCGAGATCGATGTGCTCGCCCACCCCGGATTCATCACCGAGGAGGAGGCCCAGATCGCGAAGGACAACGACGTGATCCTGGAGGTGACCGGGCGCTCCGGCCACAACATCACCAACGGCCACGTGGTCAATATGGCCAGGGCCGTCGGCGCCAAGATGATCATCGATTCGGATACGCACGCCCCCGAGAACCTCATGGACGAGGCCGCGGCGCTCACAGTGGCGCTCGGAGCGGGGATGACCAGGGACGAGGCCGAGGAGGCCCTCCATAAAACGCCTTACGAGGCGGCCCGCAGGGTCGCATGATGTGATAACATGCCGCAGATAGCGATCATTGGAGGAACCGGTATCTACAACCCGGACACGTTCGAGCTCATCAAGGAAGTCTTCCCCGACACCCCGTACGGCAAGCCGTCGGACAAGATCCTGATAGGGAAGATCGCGGGGGTGGAGGTCGCGTTCCTCCACCGCCACGGGACCACCGTCCCCCACCCGCCGTCCAGCGTCCCCTACAGGGCGAACATGTGGGCGCTCAAGGAGCTCGGATGCAAGTACGTGATCTCCGCATGCGCCGTCGGGTCTCTCCAGGAGGAGTTCGCGCCGGGCGACCTGGTCATCGCGGACCAGTTCATCGACTTCACCAAGAAGCGCGAGTACACGTACTTCGATGATAAGATTGTGCATATCTCGATCCCGGACCCCTTCTGCAACTACCTCAACGGGGTCTTCGCCGACTGCGCCAAGGAGATGGGTCTGTCCTACCACCTCGGCGGCAGATACATGTGCATCGAGGGCCCCAGGTTCTCCACCAGGGCCGAGAGCTCCATGTACAGGAACTTCGCGGACATCATCGGCATGACCGTGGTCCCCGAGTGCCAGCTCGCAAGGGAGCTGGGCATGTGCTACTGCTCCCTCGCGACGGTCACCGACTACGACGTCTGGAAGGACGAGCCCGTCGACATCGACATGGTCATCAAGACCATGTCCAAGTGCCTCAACAACGTCCTCAACCTCCTGGAGAAGGGACTCCCCAGGATCAAGGCCGACGGGTGCACCGAGTGCATCGAGGCCGCGAAGGGATGCGGTGCAATCTGAGATGCTGATATTCTCATACGGCACGCTCTGCGAGCCGTTGGTCAGGGACAGGGTCCTCGGCCATCCGGTCGAGGCCCGTCCCGCCGTCCTGCGCGGTTACCGCAAGGCCTGCGGATGGGACTACTTCACGCTGGTCCCATTCGACGGAGCGGAGGTCAGGGGCGTGGTCTTCGAGGCCGAGCCCGAGGACATCCTGCGCATGGACGCATGGGAGGACGTGCCCACCTACCGCATGTTCACCCTGAAGGTCGAGACGGATATGGGCGAGGAGGAGGCCGGATGCTACGTCATGCAGGAGCCGCCCGAGAGCTACGAGTTCGTCGACGACGACCGCATCGCCGCCATACCCCTGGAGGACATCATCCGCGATGTGGAGCGGATGATGGAGGCCCGCAGGCTCCGAGCCCCAGATGGACGGGTCGGATGCGCACATTCCGACCGACAAGGGGACAATTTCAAGTATACCCACGGCAACTGACCCTCCATGGCAGCGAAGAAGTCCAAAGGGCAGAAGCTCGCCGAGGAGATCCTCACCAAGAGGGAGCCCCTCGGGGAGACCGACAACGGCCTGCTCTCCGAATCCATCGAGTTCTGCGAGGGCTACAAGGCATTCCTCGGCAACAAGACCGAGCGCGAGGTCATCCAGTACGTCCTCCCCATCCTCAAGGAGAACAAGTACAGGGAGTACAAGCCCGGAACCAAGTACAAGCCCGGCGACAAGTTCTACAAGGTCAACAGGAACAAGACCATCATGATGTGCACCAAGGGCAAGCGCCCCGTCTCCGACGGCATCCGCGTGACCGTCGCGCACATCGACAGCCCCAGGCTGGACTTCAAGCCCCACCCGCTGTTCGAGGACGCCGGCATGGCTTTCTTCAAGACCCACTACTACGGCGGGATCAAGAAGTACCAGTGGACCACCATCCCCCTCTCGCTGAGGGGGGTCGTCTACAAGAAGGACGGCACCTCCGTCACCGTCAGGATCGGGGAGAACGACGACGAGCCTTCGTTCTGCATCACCGACCTGCTGCCCCACCTGGCCCAGAACCAGATGAGGAAGACCGCATCCGAGGTGGTCGAAGGCGAGCAGCTGAACATCCTGATCGGTTCCTGGCCCTTCGACGACGAGGAGGCCAAGAGCAAGGTCAAGCTGGCCATCATGAAGATCCTCAACGACTCCTACGGCATCACGGAGGACGACTTCGAGACCGCCGAGCTGTGCGCCGTCCCCGCGTTCAAGCCCAGGGACATGGGATTCGACAGGTCCATGATAGCGGCATACGGGCAGGACGACAGCTCCTGCGCCTACGCTGAGTTCGCCGCCGAGCTTGCGACGAAGAAGCCCGAGTTCACCACCATGACCATCTTCGCCGACAAGGAGGAGACCGGGTCCGACGGAGTCACCGGCATGAGGTCATACTTCTTCAGGGACTTCGTCGAGGACCTGGCGCAGGACGAGGGATGCGAGGTCAGGAACGTCCTCAGGAACTCTGCATGCCTGAGCTGCGACGTCGGCTCCGCCTTCGACCCCGCCTACGGCGAGGTCTACGAGAGGACCAACTGCTCCTACATGGGCTGCGGGCCCTGCATCGCCAAGTACGACGGCGCCAGGGGAAAGTACAGCACCAACGATGCCTCCGCGGAGATGATGTCATACATCCTCGGCATCTTCAGGGACGCCAAGGTCGCATGGCAGATCGGCGAGCTCGGGAAGATCGACCAGGGCGGCGGCGGGACCATCGCCTCGGAGATCTCCGTGCACGACATCGACACCGTCGACATCGGCGTGCCGGTGCTGTCCATGCACGCGCCCGTGGAGGTCGTCTCCAAGGCCGACGTGTACATGCTGTACAAGGCGATCTGCGCCTTCTACGCATCCTCGAAGCCCAAGGACTTCTGATAGACAATCACGGGGCGTAAGCCCCGTTCCTTTTCTCTTCTGAGCAAGTGAAAAAATACCGGCGGGATTCCCGCCGGATGAATCGGTTTCTGATGGTTCCGGGATGGTACACGATGTTCAGCAGCCCGGTCTTCGGGTGGCGATCCACCGTGGCCTGCGTACCGTAGATCTCCGCGATCATCTCCTCTGTGATGACTTCTTCGGGAGTCCCCTCCCTGACGATCTTGCCGTTGTAGATGATGTAGATCCTGTCGCAGTACATAGCCGCCAGGTTGAGGTCGTGCAGGGCGCACAGGGTGGTGCAGTGCAGGCTCTTTACGATGTCCAGTACTTCCAGCTGGTACTTGATGTCCAGATGGTTCGTCGGTTCGTCCAGGATCATGCAAGGGGTCTGCTGGGCGAGGGCACGGGCGAGGATGATCCTCTGCTGTTCCCCTCCGGACAGGGATGAGAATCCCCTGTCTTTCATCTCCCACATGTTGACCTTCCTCAGGGCATCCTCAACGATCTGATGGTCCTCGTCGTTGTCGAGCTCCATCATCTTCTTGTGGGGCGTCCTCCCCATCAGCACGACCTCCTCCACCTTGAATTCGAAGTTGTAGTAGTTGTGCTGCGTGACCACCGACATCATGTTGGCCGTGTCCCTCAGGCTGAGATCGTCGATGTCCTTGCCGTCGAGGAGGATGTCTCCGCTCTCGCGCTTCATCGTCCGGTACACGGTCTTCAGGATGGTGGACTTCCCGGACCCGTTGGGGCCCAGGAGCCCGACTAACTCCCCCTCGTTCACATGGATGTTCGCGCATTCGACTATGCGCTTCGGCGGCTTCGTCACCGAAATGCTGAGGTCCTTGGTCTCGATGTCCATCGGCTGGTGCCTCCTCCGAATCCATATGATTTCTTAAGCATGATGTAGGCGAACACCGGCGCTCCGCACAGGGATGTGATGATGCCTATCGGGATCTCCGTCGTCGAGAGTGTGCGCGCCGCTATGTCGGCCACCATGATGAATATCGCTCCGAGCAGAACCGCTATCGGGAACAGCTTCCAATGGTTGGTACCGACCAGTCCGCGGGCAATGTGGGGTATGATCAGTCCTACGAATCCGATGATCCCGCATTTGCACACGATGAACGCGATGATGACAGAGGTGATGACGATGTAGAACATTCTCAGCTTGGAAAGGTCGACCCCCAGGGTGGTGGCGGTGGAATCTCCCAGCATCATGGCGTTCAGGTTGCGCATCTGGGTGCTGAATATGATGAGGCCGATCAGGACCGGTATGATCGTGAGCTTGACGGCCTCGAAGTCCACGGTGGACAGGGAGCCCATGAGCCAGAACGTGAGGGACCTCATCCCTTCGGCGTCGGGTTCCAGATAGACGATGATGTTCGATACCGAGCCACATAGTGAGGATATGATGACTCCTGATAGGATCAGCTTCGTGGTGGTCATCTTCCCTCCTATGGAGGACAGGATGAACACGAAGGCGGAGCATCCGATGGCGCCGATGAAGGCGAAGGCCTCGATGCCGAACGATGCGAAGGCAGTTCCGGCCAGCACAGTCCCACCCATAAGGATGGCGAAGGTAGCTCCGAGGGAAGCTCCTGATGATATTCCGAGGATGTACGGATCGGCTAGCGGGTTCTGGACCATGGCCTGCATGACCACCCCCACCATGGCCAAGCCCAGGCCCACTATGAGCCCGAGCAGCGCACGGGGGAGGTAAAGCCTCCACACGATGGAAACCATGTACTTGGGGATGTCCGATATGTCGCCGTAGCCGAACATCTTGTAGACGAGGATCCTGACGACCGTTTCGAACGGAATATCGACGGCACCGATGAAGACGGAGACGCACATCACCGCTATCATCACGCCTATCAGTATGATGATCAAGCCGACCGTTGACAGTTTTCCTAATTCCATGGGCTTTCACCGTTTGTACGGATGAGGGAAGGGGTTTGGGAAGGGGTTTCGGAGAATGTTCACTTCCTCTTCAGGATCTTCTCGACTGCCTCGTAGACGTCTTCCATGGCATCCATCAGCTGGGGCGTGGAACCGTAGGAGCAGCTGAGCAGCATGCCGTAGGTGTCGCCGTTCTTGATGGCCGCGGCCTTGCTGAGGTCTGGATCGTCCTTCCAGCTCTTGACGGACTTCTCGTAGGTCACGCTCCCGTAGCAGATGAAGAAGATGATGTCGATGTTCTCGTTCCCGATGACCTCATAGACGGTCGCCAGGGGGACGGTGCCTCCGTCGGGGAACGCGTTGGTGAGTCCCATGCTGTTGAGGACGGAAGCGATGAAGTTGGAGTTCTTGTAGCACCAGACGGTTCCCTTCTCGGTGTTGACGGCCCCGTCAACGAGGGCGTAGGTGATGGTCTTCCCGGAAAGGGACATCTTGACGGTGATCTCGTTGATGACGTCAACGGTGTCGCTGTAGAGCTGGGCGGTCTTGTCGGCGACGTTGAAGATCTTTCCGATGTTCTCGTAATCGATCTTCATCATGGAGACGGTCCTGTATTTGTTGGACGTCATGGTGTTGAGGGACATGACGTTGCAGTCGTGGTCATTCCAGAACTTCTCGGAGCCGAGGCCCTCGTCGGTCCAGGAGACCCATCCGATGACGAGATCGGGCTCCCAGGAGAGCAGGACGTCGGTCTGGATGTTCTTGGAGATGTTCTTGGCGCCAGCGGCATCGACCTGGCCGATTCTCTCGACGAGCTTGTTGTACTCGTCCTGGACGCCGGGCCAGATGGGCTCCTCGTTGTAGTAGACGCCGATGATCTTGTCTCCGAGTCCGAGGTAGAGCAGGAGGTTCAGAGCGGTGTTGCATCCGCAGACGACCCTTTCAGGGACATCCGTGAACGTGATGTCTGCCGTGTTGCCGTTGTAGTCGACGAACGTGGAGATGGTGACTCCCTCGTAGGGTGCAGGTTTGTCACCGCCGTTTCCGTTGTTCAGGAGGACGACTGCGCCCCCGATGGCTACCACGGCAACAATAGCGACTGCGATTATTGCAATCGTTTTGTTGTCCATGTTATCACTTGGATGTATAATCCAATACGTCTAATAGGTTAGCTTATATAATAATTGCGAAATATTGGTAGGATTTATAATCCAACTATCTATCCAATATAAGTTTTTTCATGAAACAATTCAATTAGTTATCAGCACTAATAAACAGAAGAGTATCATGTGGTGTATAATCATCAAAAACGAGATTCATAGTTATTAATTCAAAACGAACGAGAGCTGAAATGCCGTAGGCCAGCCATGGGAACCTATGTTTCGTGGCCCCTCCACGTCCGCTTTCGGGCAATGCCTCTCGATGTATCCGAGCACGAAGTCGAAGTCATCGTCCTTGGCGTACACCTCGTTGCCGCCCAGATGGATGGTGTTCCTCTCGCGGTCCGCCTTAATGGTCTTGACTTGTGAGAACTTCGTGTACATCTCGGTGCGGGCCGCCATCGCTCCGGTGCCGACAACACCAGGCTTCCCGGCCATGGCCCCCGCGATCATGGTTATCTCCGACAGCAGGGTCGCCTTCTTGACTTGGGCCTTGTGCTGCGCGTGGTTCACGCCCTTCTCGTCCATAGTGAACACCACGCAGTACTTCCCTCCCATGATCGCCGCGTACAGGAAGTACCCGGCGACCACCAGGGCGTAGATCAGGAGGAGCATCTCGAGGTTGAACACCGTGACGTCCCACAGCCCGTCCGTCCCGGATTCATATAGGAGCATCACGACGAAGAATAGCCACATGATCCCGACGATGGCCCCGAAGACCTTGAACAGCAGGAACAGGATAGACAGGTCCCTGTAGAGGCTCTTTTCGTAGACCCACCTGTACTTCCCGTCGTTGCAGAGGGCGATCTCGTCGGTAGGCTGGTATGCCATGCGCATGAATCGCTGTCCGGCCGTTTAATGGATGCGGGACACATCGTTTTTAACGAGTTCGACGTACGGTCGGTCATGGAAGCATCCGAGTCCATGGAGATGGCGCGCAGGTACCGTGAGGGCGACGGCGTGGAGAAGGACCCCGCCAGGGCCGCCGGGATACTGGCGGAGCTGTCGGACTCAGGGTATGCTCCGGCCGCCGCCTCGCTGGGCTACATGCACCTCGTCGGCGAGGGTATTCCCAAGGACATGTGCCAGGCGGAGCATTATCTCACCATAGCGGCCGATTCAGGGGATGCGGGTTCCATGTGCAACCTCGGCGTCATGCTCGCCGAGTCCGATCCCGGGAGGGCCCTGGAATGGTTCAGGAGGGCGGCCGAGGCCGGCAGCTTGTCCGCCATGAGGAATGTCGCCGCCATGGACCAGGAGAACGCGATCGCATGGCTGCAGAGGGCCGCCGACCTGGGAGACATCGATTCGATCGTCATCCTCGCGGCTAAGTACCGCAACGGGGACGGGGTCCCCGAGGATAAGGCCAGAGCAGCGGAGCTCTACAGGATTGCGGCCGACAAGGGCGATATGGAGGCCCAGTATGACCTGGCGTTCATGCTGGATTCGGGCGAGGGCATCCAGGAGGACCGCGCCGAGGCGGAGCGTTACTTCACCCTCTCCGCCGACCAGGGCGACACCGACGCCTGCCTCTGCATCGGGGGGATCCTCTACGAGAGGGGCGAGTTCGACCGCGCCGAGTCGTACTTCCTGTCGGCGGCTATGAAGGAGGATGTCAAGGCGCAGTACAATCTCGGCCTCCTGTACATGGAGGGCGACCATGCGGACATCGGCAAGGCCAGGGAATGGTTCGAGGCCGCGGCAGAACAGGGTTTCGTCCTCGCATTCACCATGCTAGGGAGCATGGACCTGGATGCGGGAGATATGAAATCCGCAGCATCGCGCTTCAAGGTCGCCGCGGAGGCAGGAGAGCCCACGGCCCAGTACAATTACGGAGCGCTCGGTCTGTCCGGCCAGATAAGCATGCCCTTCGAGGAGGCCGCGGGATGGGTCTCGAAATCGGCGCAGCAGGGGTTCCAGCCCGCGCTGGAGGTGCTGATGCGCCTCAACGCCCAGGGACGATCCTGCGAAGGGAATCCACTCTGTAATCGCCTCCCCCGTTGTGCCTGTCCACTATCACATAGTCCACGCCGGCGGCTTCAGCCGCACCGATGTCATTGGGGCTGTCGCCCACGTAGAGGACGTCCCCCTTCGAGAGCCTCAGGATGTGCATGCATCTCAGGATGGGGTCCGGATGCGGTTTGTGGCGCGCCGTGGATTCGTGGCCGATTATCGCATCGAAGATGCTCAGCAACCCGTCCCTCTCCAGCAGGTTCTCTATCTTGTATACCTGCTTCCCGGAGACCACGGCCATGACGGCCCCGGTGGCCTTGAGCTCCCTGAGGGCCTCCGCAGTATCCTCGAAGAGCGCGCCTGACAAGTACGCATTCGACTCCAGGACCGAGAGGCAGGCGGCGGAGAAAGCCCTGGCCTTGGAAGGGTCCCCGCATTTGGTCTCGAAGATCTGCTCCAGGTCCATCCCGATCAGGTCGTCGAAATCGGAGTCCTTGAAATCCACTCCGATCGCGGGCAGGCCCCTGCGGAGGATGGCCCTCATGCTCCCGCTGGTGTCGTACAGCGTGTTGTCGAAGTCGAAGAGGTACGCCTTGTACTCCCTCATTTCGTGCCCACGTAGATGTTGACGGCGCCGAAGCTCTTCACGTAGAACCTGGCGTCTTCGAACCCGGCCGCCCTGAAGACCTTGACCATGTCCTCGCCGTAGGGGAATCCCTCGATTGAGGTGGTGAGCCACTCGTAGGCGGACTGCCTGCCGTCGATGGACTTACCCTTGTCGTACTTGCGGCCGTAGCGCTTGACCCTCTTCATGTAGAGGTTGTAGAAAGCGAGCATCACCTTGTTCTTGGGCTTGGAGAGCTCCGCGACGATGACCTTGCCGCCGGGGGCGAGGACGCGGTGCATCTCTGACACGGCGCCGAGGATGTTGGTGACGTTTCTGAGCATGTAACCGGAGGTGACGAGATCGAATGAATTGTCCTCATAGGGCAGTTTGAGCGCATCGCCCTGTACCCAATCGATCTTCACGGGCAGGTTCATCTCGGGCTCCTTCTTCTTCGCGAGCTCCAGCATCGCGGGGGTAAGGTCCAGCCCGACGACGGTGGACCCCTCGCCGGCGGTGCGGGCCACGTGGAACGCGATCTCGCCGGTCCCGGTGCCGACGTCGATGCACTTCTTGCCGTGGATGTCCCCGGCCTTCTTCATCATGAACCTGTGCCACTTCTGCACCATGTGCATGGACATGATCTCGTTCATCTCGTCGTAGTACTCGGCGATCTCGGTGAAGACATCCTTGATGTACTCCTCCTTCCCCTCGAACTGGTTGCCAGTCTTGAGTTCCTCTTCCATATCGCATCAACTCCGGGATGACGATGAGCTGCATGATGTAGCCCAGTGCCAATAGCAACCCGAAATGCCAGTTGAATTTAAAACAGAGCGGTACGAGCATGAAGTTGCACCGCGGGTCACCCGGGACCTTCTGGTAGCTCCTGTACAGGACGTGGAAGTCGAACAGCGAGACCAGCGCCAGGAGGCATCCCAAGGGGGCTATCTGCAGGGCTACCAGGGCGATGAGCAGGGGGAACGCGATGACGTTCTCCGCCAGGTAGAGCTTCTTGGCGCTCTCGTACTTCAAGTGCCCGCACAGGGTCCTCACGCCGGCCTTGAGGTCCTCCTCGTAGTCCCTCAGCTCGTTGCCGCAGAGCACTGCCGTGATCAGGAACGCATTGGGCAGGCCGATGAGCAGGGCTTCCCAGGAGAACTCCCCAATCTGTACGTAGTAGGCTCCAAGGGGCATTAGGATGCCCATCATGAAGAACACCGATACCTGGCCCAGGGCGTGGTACTTGTAGGCGAACCCGACGGTGTACGTCCCGGCTCCGATTATGCCCAGGATGCCGTAGATCAGGATGCCCCATCCGATATGCCAGATGAACACCAGGCCGATGAGTGCTGTGATCCCCAGGCAGGCCAATCCGGCGTATAGGACGTGCTTCGGTTTCAGCTTCCCGGTGACGAGCTCGGGGGAGCGGGTCTCGTTCTCCACGGTGTCCACGCCGCTCTTGAAGTCGCCGTAGGTGTTCAGGAGGTTGGCTGCGGATTGCAGCAGGCAGCCGCCTATCACCGTGAGGATGAATATCGGGACGTTGAAGGTCCCGTCGTATGCCGCGACCATGGCGCCGATCACCACCGGGACTACCGCTCCGTGGAGGGTCCATGGGCGGAAGGCGTTCCACCATCCCGCTTTGACGCTGGTCGGGTCCGACATGCCTGCGGTTACCGATTAAAGATATTTATCGATGGTCATTAAAAAAGCAGGCCGAGGAAGAATTAATCTATCAACAGATGCATTCAGATGCCATGTATTGCCCGAATTGCGGAAAAGAGTGCGCGGATGGGAGTACGTTCTGCCCGGCGTGCGGCATGAGCATAGGCTCTGCACAGGCCGCCAGCAACGCTGCTCCGGTCGCCAAGGAGCCCAAGACGCTCGGACCGTTCCTCCTGGGACTGATTCTGGGCATCATTGGGGTCATCATAGCGGTGATCGTGTATGATGACAAGGACGGCCCGTACACGAAGAGCCCTCAGATGCACGCGCTGCTCTGGAGTCTCATAGGGATGTTCATCTGGATCCCTATCATCGTGGCCCCCATCGTATTCCTGGTCATCCTCGCTTGAATGATCGAAAACCCCCTCTGCTCCGCGGATGCGGAGCAGGGGCATCTTTTCTCTGATTTGTCGATTCAAATGGGCAATCTGGTACAATCTCGATGGAAAGTCCATGGGACACCCACAGAAGAGAATGAAGAAGTGGTAGACAGCGTGCCTGAGTTCCCGTACGCTTGCGCAATACAGTACAGACAGGTACGCGGGCGGACTTTACTTCCGGGTTCGGGATGGGACCGGGTGTGACCCCGCCGCTATGGCCGTCTTACCAAGTCTCTCCATATCGGGCTGGTATATAACCCTTTGCCAGATTGCCGCATCGCCATTCGGAATACCTTATATTGCGCGCGACCCTATTAGGTCGCAGGTGCAGGAATGAACGACTTCTCTAAGGCCAAACTGGTGGAGTTCCCGCGCAATGTCATCGCAGGGCACGGCGTCCTGGGCAGCGTCAGCGAGATATGCTCCAACATCCACACCGGCAAAGTGGGCACGATGATCACGGGCGAGAAGACCATGGAGGCCGCCGGCAGGGCGGTCCTCGGATACATGGACAGATACGACCTGGACGTCTGCTCCGTGGGCGATGCCACGATCGAGAACGTGGAGAAAGCCGAGGCGCAGGTCAAGGAGTTCGGGTCCTCGTTCATCCTCGCCGTGGGCGGCGGGAGCAAGATCGACCTCTCCAAGATAGTCGCCAAGAACCTCAACCTGCCGTTCATCAGTATCCCGACATCGGCATCTCATGATGGGATAGCTTCTAACCGCGCATCCCTCAAATCCGCCGAGGGCAGCCGCTCCGTGGAATCCACATCCCCGATGGGCATCATCGCCGACACCGAGGTCATCCACAAGGCGCCCTACCGCCTGCTCGCGGCGGGATGCGCCGACGTCATCTCCAATCTCAGCGCGCTCAAGGACTGGGACTTCGCCAGGAGGCTCAGGAACGAGACCTTCAGCAGGTCCGCCTATGCCCTGTCGAAGTTCGCGGCCGAGTGCATAATAGACGATTCCGACCTCATCAGCCCCCGCACCGAGGAGAGCGTCTGGGTCGCGATCAAGCCTGTCATCCTATCAGGCACATCCATGTGCATCGCCGGCAGCTCCAGGCCCACCAGCGGCGCGGAGCACATGATCTCGCACACCATAGACATGATGTATCCAGGAAGGGCCCTCCACGGGGAGCAGTGCGGGGTGGCATCCATCATGACGATGTACCTCCACGGAGGCAACTGGATGTCCATCCGCCAGGCCCTGAGCAACATCGGGGCCCCTACCACCGCCAAGCAGCTCGGCCTCTCGAAGGAGGAGCTGCTCGAGGCCATGGTCCACGCCCACGAGATCAGGACCGACAGGTTCACCGTCCTCGGAGACAGGGGCATCGATTACGAAGCTGCGGAGAAGGTCGCCGAGGAGACCGGCGTCATCTGAGGTGCCAGATGTCGCTCATCACCTTGGTCGGAGCCTCCGGGGCGGAGCCCGGGAGGGAGTTCTACTACCTCGGACCTATCGAGGAATGCAGGGACTGCAGGCTGAAGGGGGTCTGCTTCAACCTCGAGGCCGGATCCAGGTACCGTATCGTGGAGGTCAGGGACCAGAGGCACGAGTGCCGCGAGCAGGAGGGCGACCAGGTCGCCGCCGTCGTGGTGGAGAAGGTGCCCACGCCCGGGGCCGTTCCGAAGAAATCCTCCATCGAGGGCAGTGTCGTCACGTTCCAGCCCTCGGGATGCGGAAGGATAGGGTGCCCCAACTACATGCTGTGCAACCCCGTGGGGAAGGCCGACGGGGCGAAATGCTCCGTGGTCGCCGTCAACGGCGACCTGGAATGCCCCATCGGCCGGGATATGGTTTCTGTCAACCTTATGCGATCGGAACTTCTCGCCGGTGATCCTCTCGTACATATCGACGTAGAGCTTGCTCACGCGGTCGATGATGTCCTGGGGCAGGGCGGGTATGTCGGGCTCGGGCTCGCCCTTCTCGCGGGCGTCGTACAGGGCCTTGTGGTATCCGGTCTCCCTGTAGTACTGGCGGACGAACTCCTTGGAGAGCTCGACGATGTTGCCCTTGGCGTACTCCTCGGCGTCCCACCAGCGGTCCTCGTCCAGGGTGCCGAAGGTGTCGATGACCATCAGCTTCCTGTCCTTGTCGAAGGCGAACTCCTTCTTCCCGTCGCAGTGGATGAGGCCCCTCTTGCCCGCCTCGCGGGCGATGATGGCGTCGATCCTCAGGACGGTGTCCTTGATGTTCTGGAACTCGGCATCGGACAGCCCGGCCATCTCCTTGGCCTCCTCGTCGGTGAGGTTCTCGTCGTGGGCCTCCAGCTTGGTGGTGCACTCGATGAACGGGGTGGGCAGCTTCTCGCCCTTCTTTACCTCGTGGCCAGCGGGGAACCCGAGGTCCTCGGGCTTGACCTTGCCGGACTTGATCCTGTCGAGGAGGGATCCCGCCGCGTAGTACCTGCAGATGACCTCCAGGGGGATCAGGTAGTTCCTCGTGGTGCCGTCGATCTTGCTGTAGTCGCGGATGATGTCCACGCGCTTGACCCTCATCCTGTCGCCGGAAGGCTCGCTGATGTAGTGGTTGTTGATGCCCTCCTTGGAAAGCAGGCCGAACCAGTACTTCGCGGTCCTGCACAGGGTCTCGCCCTTGTGGGGGATCTTTGAGGGTATGATCTTGTCGAAAACGGATATGTTGTCGGTGTACGCGAACTCAAGGGTCTCGTCGTCCACCTTGTAGACCTCTTTGACCTTCCCGGTCATGATGTGCTCCATGGTCACCGGGTTCCCACTTGTCGCGCGCGTTATTAAGGATATCGGTTACTGCGGGCCATGGACTCCAAGCGGTCGGTGCGCGCTCTCAGCACCGACACGATGGCATCGGAGCAGGATTGCTGGAGGTGGGTGCCCGGCAGGAGGCTGTGTTCAATCCAGTCGATTGCCAAAAGATGCGTTTTCAATGGTCCAGCCGTCGAGATCCACTGTAACCAGCCTTCCTGCCGCAGGGCTGCCCGCCCCGGACACGATCTTCAGAGCCTCCACGGCCTCCATGCCCGCTATCACCGATACGGCCGCTCCGAAGACGGGGATCTCGCCATCCTCGCCTGGCACTGTGCCAAGGATGTCTCTGAGGCTGGGCGTCTTCCCTGGGATGAACACGGCGATCTGCCCGTTCATGCCGGAAATCCCCCCGTGGACCAGCGGGATGCCGAGCTCCTCCGCGGCATCCGAGAGTATCATCCTCGACTCCATGTTGTCCAGGCAGTCCACTATGACGTCGCACCCTTCGAACATGCGGTAGGTCTCCGAAGTGATCCTCTCCGCATGGCATTCCACCTCCATCACGGGGTTCAGCATGAGCACCCATTGGGCGCACGTCTCGCACTTGGGCGTGAAGTCGCTGGCGGCGTAGATGAACTGGCGGTTGAGGTTGGTGATGTCGGGCATCTGATCGTCGGCGAGGACGAAGGCGCCCACCCCGGCCATCGCCAGCTGGGTAGCGACGTTGACTCCGAGCCCGCCGCATCCGGCGATGCCGACGCGGGCGGACTGTATCCTGGCCTGGCCATCCTCCCCGAACACGGGGATCTGGCGGGAGTACCTCCCGTTCACAGCCTCCCTCCGATGAAATCTACGAGGAGCCTGCAGGCCTCTCTCACGGATTGGTCCCTCACGGCCTCTCTGTCGCCTTCGAAGGCGAACCTGGTGGCGACCTCGCGCTCGCCGTCGGAGACCGCCATGCAGACGGTTCCGACGGGCTTCCCCGCGGTGCCTCCGCCGGGCCCGGCTATGCCGGTTATGGATACCGCCACATCGGAGCCGTAGGCCTTCACGGAGCCCCTGGCCATCTCGCGGGCGGTCTCGGTGCTGACGGCGCCGTGGGCCGTCAGCGTGGATTCTTTGACACCTAGGACGGATGTCTTCGACCCGTTGCTGTATGTGACGGCGGAGCCCAGGAAAACGTCTGACGCTCCGGGTATGGAGGTGATCTCGGCACCGAGCATTCCGCCGGTGCACGATTCGGCCGCGGACATGCGGAGCCCCCTCGAGCGGAGGGCCTCCACAAGCTGCACAGCCTCGGAGCGGGGCATCCCCTGTGCCCCCGATGATCGCCCTGATCCTCTCCACTCCGTCGATCCCGTCGATGACTTCCGCCACCGCGTCGGGGACCAGCGAGCGCCAGTCCTCCCCTGCGGCCATCCTCCTGCGGATCTCGGTGCCGGAGTAGACGGAGCGGTTGTAGAGCGGCGAGTTGAGGACCTCGAACCCGGCCTCGACGAACAGCCTCTTGGTCAGCGGGTTGTTGGTGTAGACCCTCCTGAACGGAGGGGACATGGACACCACATGCGACACCCATACCGAGTACCGGTTGATGTCCTCGATGGGCACGATGCTGTAGCTGCCTATGCCCTCGGCCTCCAGGGCCTTCTCTATCATTAGGTATCTCTCGCCCGCAGTGAACGGGTTGTCCACGGAGTGGGAGTACTGGGCGCTGCCTATGCCGATGATCAGGCGCTCCGATTCGGACGCGCACTTGCGTATGACGTCCATGTGACCCTCGTGGAGGGGCTGGAAGCGCCCTATCACGAGGGAGTATCCGCCGTAGTCGGTCATCGACATCACGCGGCGGTCGCATCGGGAGCGGGGGCCTCGACGGTCACGGGCTCCTCGACGGGGGCGTCGTGGTGGACTATCGGGGGCTCGACCTTGGCCGCGGTGGATGCGCCGCTCTCGTTGAGGGGCAGCAGCTGGTCGAGGTACTCCTGCTTCTTGGGGCAGTCCACGAAGGCGTACTCCAGGACGTCGCGGAGGGTCTCCACGCTGTAGATCTCCATCATGTCGTAGTACTTCCTGTCGATCATGACGTCCTTGACGTTGTCCTTGGGGATGAGCGCCAGCTTGATGCCCGCCTCGGCGGCCGCCTCCAGCTTCGCGGTCACGCCGCCGATGGGGTTGACCCTTCCCCTGACGTTCATCGACCCGGTCATCGCCATGTCCTGGCGGATGGGGATGTTCTCCAGGGCGGAGATGATGACGGTCGCCATCGTGATCGAGGCGCTGTCGCCGTCGACCCCGTTGTAGGCGCCGACGTACTGCAGGTGGATGTCGCAGTCGGACAGGTTGGTGAGCGTGTACTTCTTGATGACCGCGGAGATGTTGTCCACGGCCTCCTTGGCGATGTCGCCGAGCTTCCCGGTCGCGACGAGCCTGCCGCCGTCCTTGTGCTGGGCTGGGGTGACCTCGGCCGCCAGGGGCATGACCATGCCGGACATCTCGGCGGTGTTGTCGCTGTTGCTCAGGACCGCGAGTCCGTTGATCAGACCGACGGCCTCGCCGGTGTTCCTGAACATCTCGTAGCGCTTCATGCCGCGGATGTGCTCGTCGGATATCTGCTGCTCGAGGCTGCGCGCGGTGTACCTGGCGGTCATGACGTCGTCTGCGGTGGTGACGGTCCTGCCGGCCTGCTTCGCTATGTCGCCGGAGATCCTGATGAGGCCTCCCAGCTCCCTCATCCTGAGGGTGATCTCACCCTTCTTCCCGGAGCGGCGCTGGGACTCGCGGAGGATCTCCCCCACGGCGTATTTGTCGAACGGCGGGATCTTCCCGTCCTTCTTGATCTCCTGAGCCACGAATCTGGCGATCCTGTCGCGGTTCTCGTCGGTGTCGGGCATGGTGCTCTTCATGTAGACCTCGTATCCGTATCCCCTTATCCTGGACCTGAGGGCGGGGTGCATCCCTCCGATGGCGTCGAGGTTGCCGGCGCACACCAGGATGAAGTCGCAGGGCACAGGCTCGGACTTGACCAGCGCACCGGAGGAGCGCTCGGACTGCCCGGTGATGGACATCTTCTTCTCCTGCATGGCGGTGAGCAGGGCCTGCTGGGATTCCATCCTCAGCATGTTCATCTCGTCGATGTAGAGGACTCCCTTGTTGGCCTTGTGGATGCATCCGGCCTCGATCCTGTCGTGGGACGGGGTCTCGAGCCCACCGGACTGGAAGGGGTCGTGCCTGACATCGCCCAGGAGCGCTCCGGCGTGGGTGCCGGTGGCGTCGACGAACGGCGGCATGTCGCCCGGATCGTGACCTACCAGCACTTTGGGGACGATGGTGGTCTCGGTCCTCTGCTGCATGGGGTTGCGGAACAGCATGACGACGATGAAGGCGCCCATTATCGCGATCAGCGCGATGGTGTAGTTCTGCATGATGATGGCGGCGATGATGCCCAGGAGGATCAGGGCCATGCACCCGTAGATGTAGAGCGAGTTCTTCTGGTTCTTCTGGACCGCGGCCGCCGCCTTCTGCTCGGCGACGATGGCCTTGCCCCTGCCTGCGGGGAAGGTCCTGATCCTCGGCTCATTGAAGTCCTCGGGGTTGTGGTACGCTACTATGTCCTGGAGCTCCTCCTTGGAGAGGTAGTCGACCATCGAGTTCGCGAGCATCGACTTTCCGGTTCCGGGCTCGCCTATGAGCATGACGTGCCTCTTCTGCGACGCCGCCTTCTTCATGACCTCGACGGCCTCCTCCTGCCCGATGACGCGGTCCGCCATCAGGTCCGGGACGGGAATGTCGTCCGTGGTAGCGAAGGTCTGCGCCTCGGTCCATTCCTCGACCGAGCGGTCCGACCTCTTGACTTCTTTCTTCTCTGTCATTTCAAACCCCGTTGAGTTTCCTAGTTTGGTCTTGTATAAAAAGTTTTGTTATCAGTATTCGATTCGGATGTTGCCCGTCCTCACGGCATAGGCCATGAACGCGATGATGATGGCCGCGACGCCTGCGAGCAGGATGTAGTCCGAGTACTTCTCGTAGAACGGCCTCTCGTCCGGGAACTCGTACCCCTCCCTCTCGATCTCATGGGGCATCAGGTCGATGCTCTTCCCGGTGATGCGCTCTGGGACGTAGACCGTGGCATGGAGCCTGCTGCTGTTGTTGTTGGTGAGGTTGGTGGTGGTCCCGGCCATGATGGTCCCGCCGTAGCCGAGCTTGTAGTTGATCAGGTCGACGTCGTACCACTTGCCGTCGCACTCCACCGCGTTCCACATTGAGTCTATGCGCTCGGTCTTGTCCTTGTAGTAGGAGCCGTTGACAGTGATGGCTTCGACGCCTTTCAGCTGGCAGACCAGCGAGAATGCCTGGCCGAACCCGCGGGAGCCGCTCTCGCCGAGGACTAGGCAGTCGTAGATGTTGCTGACTGAGCCCTCGTCGGCGTCCATGCTCTCAGTGAACTTGCAGTCCTTGGCGATGGCCTTGGCGATGTTCTTCGCCATCTCGGCGTTGTTGGATCCCGTGACTCCGTTGCTGATGCTCTGGGCGGCGGTCTTCACGGCCTTCATCCTGGATTCGAGGTCCTCGGCGAGCTTGCTGGGCACTGACAGCGTGAACTTCACGGACGCGGCGACGAAGCCGGTCTTGATGCCCTCGTCGACTGTCACCGTGGCCTCGGACACCGTAACGGTGCCGGCGACTGCCTCCACGGGGAGGTTCCAGAGGTGGACGAACATCGGCTCGGAGAGGTATTTGGCCCATAACGCGACGGTCAGGACGTCCTTGGCGTAGGTTTCCGCTTTGGCATATGCTTTGGCATCAATATCGTCCTCGAATAGGATGAACCCAGGCAGTTGAACGGTAACCGTGAACGACGGCTCGTAGTAGCCCTCGTAGTTGGACAGCTCATTATAGATGGCCTTGCCGTTGGCATCCAGCTGCGAATAGTAGTAGGACTCCCCATCTGCGCCGTCCGACGGCGCGGCCGCTAGCACCATCGTCGATGCGATTATTATCGCCAGGGCTATGATGGGTGTCGCTTTCATACAGGGGGGCACGCGCACCTTAGATATATAATTAATAGGGGAACGGACGGAGCAGTTATTACCACCGGAGGCCATGCGGGTGGCATGAGGGTTGACGAGCTCGACATCAGCGACGATATAGCGGTCGCTCTTGACAAGGCCGGGTTCGTCGTCCTGCATCCCCCGCAGGCGGAGGCCATACCCATAGCCCTCAGGGGGAGGAACCTCGTCGCCGCGATACCCACGGCCAGCGGGAAGTCGCTGATAGGCTACATCCCGGCGCTGAAGACGGTGCTGACCGACCACAAGAAGGTGCTGTACATCGTCCCGCTGAAGGCCCTGGCCGCGGAGAAGAAGGAAGATTTCGACATGTTCTCGTACCTGGGCATCCGCACCCACCTCAGCACCGGGGACCTGGATTCAGAGGACCGCGGCATAGAGGACGCGGACATCGTGGTGGCCACCTCGGAGAAGGCGGATTCCATGATCCGCCACGGAAGCAGGTGGATCGACAGGGTCGGGCTGATCATAGCCGACGAGATCCACATGATACACGACCCCGGGAGGGGGCCCACCCTGGAAGTGGCCCTGACCAAGCTCATGCGCAGGAACCCGGACGTGCAGATCATTGCGCTGTCCGCGACGGTGTCCAACCCCATCGACCTGGCCGATTGGCTCGATGCCGACCTGGTCAGGAGCGAATGGCGCCCGATCCCGCTGAGGGAGGGCGTCTACATGGACGGGGAGATTACGTTCGACGACCGCACCAAGATCGAAGTGCCAGTGGATGGGGAGGACGTGTGGTCGCTCATAAAGCAGACGATCCTGATGGGCGGCCAGTGCCTTGTGTTCGTGAACTCCCGCAGGTCCACGGAGGCCCTCGCCGTCAGGTACTCCCCGTACATGAAGAGGATCGGGGCCCCGGCCATAGCCGAGGAGGACCTTGCGGTGCTGGAGCAGGAGTCGGAGTCGACATCCATGGCGAAGAAGCTCGCGTCCTGCATCCGCAACGGCATGGCGTTCCACAACGCGGGGCTCACCATGAGGCAGCGCAAGTTCGTGGAGAGGGGATTCAAGCGCGGGAACATCAAATGCATAGTCGCGACCCCTACGCTGGCGGCCGGGATCAACCTGCCCGCCAGGAGGGTCATAATCAGGGACACCACACGCTTCGAGAACGGGTTGAACGCCCCCATCTCCGTGATGGAGGTCAAGCAGATGTGCGGAAGGGCCGGGAGGCCGGGGTACGACCCCTACGGGGAGGCGATCCTCGTGGCCAAGAACATCAAGGACCAGGACCACCTCATGGAGGACTACATCGACCACGACACTGAGCGCCTGACATCCAAGCTGTTCAGCGACAGGGTGCTCCGCGGGCACATACTGGGTCTCATCGCCACCGGCGATGCGGACTCGGAGGAGTCGATAATCGAGTTCCTGAAGGGCACGTTCTACGGGGCCACCTCCAGCCTTTTCGGGGTGGAGTCGGTGGTCTCCTCCGTGGTCTCGTTCCTCGAGAGGGAGGAGATGGTGGAGGTGGACGGCGAGCGCATCAGGGCGCTGCCCTTCGGAAAGAGGGTCTCCGACCTGTGCATCGATCCGGAGTCGGCGTCCATACTGAGGAAGGCCGTCCTAGGCATAGGGAGGGACACCGACCCGATGCTGCTGCTGATCGCCGCCGCCATGACCCCGGATGTCATGGGCTCCTACCCCAAGAAGGCCGACGAGGCCAGGATAGCCAGCGTCATCTCCGACTACGAGGAGGATTTCCTGGTGGACCCCGATGAGCTCGATGATTACGATTACGAGTTCTTCTCCAGCGACGTGAAGTCGGCCATAATGGTGAAGGATTGGATAGAGGAGACCGACGAGGAGACGATGACTGACGCCCTGGGCGTGGGCCCGGGCGATATAAGGGCCAAGGTAGACATGATGGATTGGATCATCTACTCCATGAACGAGATCGCCCTTATTTTCAACCCGGATGCCAGCAGGGTGGTCAAGCCCCTTATGGTCCGCATCAGATACGGCGTCAAGGAGGAGCTGTCGGCCCTCGTGGCGTTCCGCGGAGTGGGCCGCTCCAGGGCCAGGATACTGTTCAACAAGGGGCTGAGGGACCGCTCGGACATAGCCTCCGCGAGCGAGTCAGAGATCGCCGCTATACAGGGCATCGGGCCCGCGCTGGCACATAGCTTAAAGGAGCAGGCTGGAGGCGGCTCCCAGGCGCATCAGGACGACTCCAGGGGCTCCCCGTCCGAAGAGGAGGAGGCCATGCTGGACGCCATGGCTCTTGAGTACGGCGGAGCGCTGGCCCAGGAGCCTGCGGCGGAAAATGTGGAGAAGAAAGAGGTAAAAGGTGCCGAAGGGGCCGGACCCAGGCAGTCCAGCCTCTTCGACTTCCGATAGTCCTCACTCGGACAGGATGCGCTCGACGTCGGCGACGTTGTTGCCGCACTTTATGGGCGGGGCGCAGTTGTTGATGATGGTGTCGGGGTCCTTCAGGCCGTTGCCGGTGCAGATGCACACCACGCGCTCGTCCCTGTCGATGACCCCCTCCTGGCGGAGCTTCCTGAGCCCGGCGACGGATGCCGCGGATGCGGGCTCGACGCAGACTCCCTCCCTCCTTCCGAGGAGCTGCTGCGCGGAGATGATCTCCTCGTCGGTGACGGTGGTGCAGTAGCCGCCGGTGGAGTACATGGCATGGAGGGCCTTCCTCCCGCTGACGGGGTTGCCGATCCTGATGGCGGTGGCAACGGTCTCGGGGTGCTCCTCGGGGACGAAGTTCTTCTCGTTGGCCCTGAAGGCCCTGGCGACGGGGGCGGAGCCCTCGGCCTGTATGCCGGTGAGCATGGGGACCTTGTCGATCCAGCCGACCTCCTTGAGCTCGGAGACGGCCTTGTAGACGGCCCAGATGTTCGCGGCGTTCCCCACGGGCAGGATGATCCTGTCGGGGACGTTGTACTCGAGCTGGTCCATGATCTCGAAGAGCACGGACTTCTGCCCCTCGGGGCGGTAGGGGTTGATGGAGTTGAGCAGGTACAGCTTCCTCTCGTCGGCCATCTTCCTGGCCAGGGCGAGGGCGTCGTCGAAGTTCCCGTCGATGGACAGGACCTTGGCGCCGAAGAAAAGGGCCTGCGCCAGCTTGCCCATGGCGACCTTGCCGGAGGGCAGGAACACGGCGCACTTCATGCCGGCCTTGGCGGCGTAGGCCGCCAGGGATGCGGAGGTGTTGCCCGTGGATGCGCACCCGACGACCTTGGCTCCCAGCTCCTTGGCGTGGGATACACCCATGGTCATCCCCCTGTCCTTGAAGGAGCCGGTGGGGTTCAGCCCCTCGAACTTCACGAAGGAGTTCGGGACGCCGACCTCGGCGCCGAGGGCCCTGACGGGGTACAGCGGGGTGCCGCCCTCCTGGATGGACACCTTGTTGGCGGCGTCCACGGGCATGAAGGGCGCGTACCTCCAGACCCCCAGAGGGGTCTTGCGGAGGTCCTGGGGCTTCATCTCCTTGACCTTCTCGAGTTCCATCTTGACGGTCAGGAGACCGCCGCATCTGGGGCAGGTGTTGACGAACGGGTCGGTAACGTCAGCGCCGCAATCCCAGCACACTACCTTGTGCTCTGCCATTTCAAATCCTCCTGCAGCCGGATCCGCATTCCGTGATCCATGTGTCGCACCCTATGCCGTTGGCGGTGTACAGCTCGCGGATGCTGTCCGCGATGGTCTCGCCGGCGTGGGTGCTCTTATCGTAAAATGAGATTATGGCGGGCCCGGACCCTCCGAGGAAGGATACCAGCGCGCCGTGCGACATCGCCTCGGACTCGGCCTCCTTCAGGAACGGGACGAGCTTGGTCCTCGCGGGCTCGAAGACGGCGTCCTTCACGGACCTCCCTATGAGTCCGAGGTCGCCGGCCATCATGCCGTACGTGAGGCAGGACGCGTTCCCGACGTGGAACACCAGGTCCTTCACCGACACCTCGGAGGGCAGGACCATCCTGGACTCCCTGGTGGTGACGGTGATGTCGGGCAGCGCTATGACCACCCCGAGGTCCTCCGGGGGCTTGATGGAAACGACCTCGAAGGGCTCGTAGGACCTGATCATCGTGAATCCTCCGAGCACGCAGGGGGCGACGTTGTCCGCGTGGAACCCGCCGGACGTGACGTTCTCGGCATGGGCGGCGCAGAGGACGACCTCCTTCGGAGAGAGCTTCTCCCCGCACAGCAGGTGGGCGAGGTACGCCCCGCCGGCAGCCGATGCTCCGGAGGAGCCGATGCCGCTGCCGGGCCTGATGCCCTTCTTGATCCTGATCTCGATGCCGAAGTCCTCCCCGGACCTCCTCAGTGCCTCCATGGCGGCGATGCTGACGGAGTTCTGCTCGGGGTCCAGCGGGATGCTGTCGCTGCCGGGCCCGGATACCTCGGAGATGACGATGCCGGAGTCGATCCTGCGCCCCTCTATGATGTCGTAAGGCTCGTGGAGCGCCAGGCCGAAGACGTCGAAGCCCGCTCCGATGTTGGCGGTGGTCGCCGGGGCCGCCACCTTTATCCATTCGCCGCTCATGGTTATGCACCTGATTTCGCGCCTTTATCCCCATCCCCGTAATAAAGGTTTATAGGAAAGGGGTCGTTCGGCAGGCCATGCAGTACCGCGCATTGGGCATCAGGGGCTCCGCGCCATTCGAGACCATCCTGGACCATCTGGCGGCCAGGGGGCTCCGCGCTGTCCTGATGGATCCGGACTACATCGCCGGGCCCGACCATATGGTATCCGCGGCACTTCATGCCGAGAGGGCCTTCGCCGATGGGACGGCCAGGTCCAAGACGTTCGAGACGGAGGTCATACTCTATTGCGCGTGGGAGAGGCAGATAGGGAGGGCCAACGACAGGATGCGCCCGAAGGAGGGGTCCACGGAGTACGCCCTGCTCATAGCCGGGGACGCCGACCCCCGCATGGAGGACATCGGGGTGGAGACCGACCCGACGATCCTCGCCGTGGACGAGGCGAAGATCGAGCGTCTGGGTCTTTCCGATCCGTTCCTGTCCCCCGAGGACCAGGCGCTGGAGAACGTCGCCGCGGTGGATCTGCTCAAGAATCGAGCAGCTGCCGACCAACAGCTTAATCTGTTGAGCGTTGCTCAATGAACTAATAAAGCCTTAATGCGTATTTTGCCGTTCGAATGATAGACATCACCGGACTATACTTCGGAAGGGCTTACGACGTCCTGGAGACGATCTACAAGAACGGCCCGATGTTGGCGACACAGATCATGGAGGAGGGCCAGATTTCTTACTACGCCCTCAAGGACGTCCTGGAAAGCGGGATCGAGAACGGCCTTCTGAGCAAGAAGGACGGGTACAAGGCCAACACAGCGTCATACTCCATGACCCCCAAGGGATACGAGGTGTACCTGGGCATGAGGTCCGTGATGACCTATATCAGCGGAGAGATATCCATCGAGCCCCCTTCGTTCGAGGAATGGGAGGCATCCAAGGGCGACGGGACCGCTGTGAGGGAGTTCAGAAGGAGGTCGGGGAGGAGGCGCAACGCGCCCCGCAACCCCTGACCCTTTGGGTTTCAGTTATCCGGTACGAACTTGAATCCGTAGTGGATGACGCCGCTCTCGCCGTCGGCGTCCAGCTTGCGGAGGACCGCCCTCACGGGCATGCCGATCTCGATGGAGTTGATGTCGACGTCCACGAGCTGCGCGGATATCATCACGCCGTCGTCGGTCTTGACCATGGCGACCGCGTAGGGCTTCAGCAGGTTGTTGCACTCGGGCGCGTCGTAGATCACCGAGAAGGAGAACACCTTCCCCTTCCTGCAGATCGCGTAGTCCTCCATCTTGCCGATGGATGCGCGGCGGCACTCGGGGCACAGGTTGCGCCTGGGGAAGTAGATCTTCCCGCATGCCCCGCACTTGCACCCGACGAGGTTGTACCTGCCGGGGATCTCCCTCCATTCCTTCGCTACAGATGCCATCAGATCGCCTCCATGACGCTGACGACGACGGCAGAGCCCATTCCTCCGGAGCTCTGCGCCACGCCGTATTTCGCATTCTCGACCTGCCTCTTGTCCGCGGATCCCCTGAGCTGCTCCGCGATCTCCACGATCTGGGCGACTCCGGTCGCTCCCACGGGGTGGCCGCGGGCCTTCAGGCCGCCGGATGTGTTGATGGGCATGTCGGAGCCCACCTGGCACCTGCCCTCGAGGACGGCCTTGCCGGCCTCCCCGCGCTTGAAGAGCCCGAGGTCCTGCAGGGCCATGATCCCGGCGACGGTGTAGGTGTCGTGCACCTCGGCGACGTCGACGTCCGCGGCGGTGATGCCCGCGGCCTTATATGCGGCCTGGGCGGCAGAGACGGTCGCGCCGTAGGTGGTGATGTCCTCCCTCTGGAACAGTGCCAGGGTATCGCTGGCCTGGGCGACTGCGGAGACCTTGACATACGAGTCGGTGTACTTCTTCGCGTCCTCCAGCGGGCACAGGACGAGGGATGCGGCGCCATCGGAGATGGGCGCGCAGTCGAACATCCCGAGCGGCGTGGCGACGGGCCCGGACCTCAGGACGGTGTCCAGGGTGATGGCCTTCTTGAACTGGGCGTTGGGGTTGAGGGCCCCGTGGAAGTGGCTGTTGACGGAGAACGATGCGATCTCCTCGCGGGTGGCGATCCCCTCGTGGATCATCCTCTGGGCGATCATCGCGTGGAGGCTGGCGAAGGTGAGGCCCATCCCGGCCTCCCACTCGGCGTCGGCGGTGGCATCGAGGACCGAGTTGATCGACGGGTCGTCGATGTCGGTCATCTTCTCCGCTCCTCCGACCATCACGATGTCGTGCATACCCGATGCGACGGCCATGACCGCCTGCCTGAACGCGACGGCCCCGGACGCCCCTCCGGCCTCGACCCTGGTGGCGGGGATGTGCTTGCTCGCCATCCCAGAGTAGTCCGCGATGAGGGCGTCGATGTGCTGCTGGTTGATGAAGCGCCCGGCGGACATGTTCCCGATGAACAGCCCGTCGATCTCGCTGCCGGACAGCTTGGCATCCTCGATGGCCTTGAGGCCCGCCTCGATCCCGAGGTCCCTGAAGGACCTGTTCCAGAGCTCGCCGAACTTGGTGACTCCGACTCCTATGATTGCTACGTCCCTCATGTTATCACTCCGGCATGACGATCTTGCCCTTGTACTTGGCATAGATCCCGTAGTCGACGTAGATCGGGTCGGCCAGGATCTTCTCCAGCACGGGCGCGTTGCTCCTCTTGTAGTTGACTATCTCGTCGGTGACGGTTATGTCGAAGGCGTCGCTGCCGGCTCCGGAGCCGTAGGACGTCACGAATATCCTGTCGCCGGGCTGGGCGTGGTCCAGGACGTTGGCGAGGCCCAGGGGGACCGCGCCGCTGTAGGTGTTGCCGATGTTGGGGGTCAGCAGGCCGTACTCGATCTGCTCGGGGGTGAATCCAAGCTGGGCGGCGACCCTGGTGGGGAACTTGCCGTTGGGCTGGTGGAACACTGCGTACTTGTAGTCGGCAGGGGTGGTGCCCATGGCCTCCATCATCATCTTGGCGGCGGAGGTTATGTGCCTGAAGTACGCGGGCTCGCCGGTGAACCTCCCTCCGTGGAGCGGGTAGGGCTGCCCCTCCCTTCTCCAGAAGTCTGGGGTGTCGGTGGTGAAGCTCAGGGTCTTGTTGATCCTGGCGATGACCTTCTCGGTTCCGATTAGGTAGGCTGCGCCTCCTGCGGATGCGGAGTACTCCAGCGCATCGCCGGGGGCCCCCTGGGAGGTGTCCGCGCCGATGGCGACTCCGTACTTGATCATGCCGGATCCGACGAGACCCATGCATGCCTGGATGCCGGCGGTACCGGCCTTGCACGCGAACTCCATGTCCGCGGCCGTGAGGGCCGGGGTCGCCATGATGGCCTCGGCTACGATTGTGGCCGTCGGCTTGACGGCGTAGGGGTGGGACTCGGATCCGACGTAAATCGCCCCGATGTCCTTGGGGTCCACGTCGGGCACCCTGTCCATCATGTACCTCGCCGCCTCGGTGGCGATGGTAACAACATCCTCATCGGGAGAGGGCACGGACTTCTGGAAGATCATCAGACCCTTCCCCATGCCTTTCCCATCCACGCCCCAGATCCTCCCGATCTCCTCGGGTTTAATCCTGTACCTGGGGACGTAGGCTCCGTAGCTCACAATTCCTACTTCCATCGTTCTTCCTCCGATATCTTCAGGGCGTCCATCCTCGCTATCATGTCCTCTACCGACATGGTGGTGGTGACCAGCGGGATCTTCTCCAGCCTGGCCAGCTTCACTGCCAGCGGGTCCACCGCGTCCGGCGACTGGTAAACTACCATCGCCGGCTTCAGCGGATGCGCGCGGATGGCCACCATGGGGGAGCGCCCGAAGTGCACGTTCAGGAAAATGAGCGCGCGCTCGGTGTTCCACCCGTAAATCTTAAGATAATCCTCAGAACCCAGGCTCAGGATGGCCTTCACGGAGTCCACGATGGTGTAACCGTGGATCTGCTTGGCTATCAGCCTGTCCGGGTTCAGGTTGTTTCCGCCGATCGCATCGATGAACACGTCGACGTCCACTCCCCCGGCCATCTCGTCCATCGCGATGATGCAGTCGACCTTGTAGTCGGGGTTGTATTTTGATATGACCGGGGAGCCATTGGCTATGTCCAGCTCGATGAGCGCCTCCACTATCTTCCTGATGACTGAGACCCCGGGGGACTTGCGCCTCCCGGACTCGTAATCGCTGATCACAGAGTGCGATATCCCGATGTAATCCGCGAGCTGGTGCTGGGATAGGCCGAACTCCTCCCTCCATTTCCTCACGGCCCTGCCGGGTTCGGGGGACATGGCGATGTCGCCGGCTATCTTCTGCTTGAAATCCTCGATCATCCCGAATGAGGGATGCTTGGACCGTATATAAGATTGACGAATGCTCACTCCGTCAATCGCCGAAATCACATGAGGTTCTTCTCAAGGGTCTCCACTATGGTCTTCATCACCTTCAGGCGTCCGTACTGCTTGTCCTCGGACTCCACGACGACCCACGGGGCCTCGGGGATGTTGGTGGATGAGATCATCTTGTCGATGTAGGTCTCGTAGGCATCCCACTTCTCGCGGTTGCGCCAGTCCTCGTCGGTGATCTTCCACTGCTTGAGCGGGTCCTCCTGCCTGGCCTTGAACCTGGCGAGCTGCTCGTCGGGGCTGATCTCCATCCAGAACTTGATGACGATGCCTCCGGCCTCCGCTATCGACCTCTCGAAGAATCTTATCTCGGCCGCGGAGCGGTTGTACTCCTCCTCGGTGCAGAAGCCCTCGATGGGCTCGACCATCATCCTGCCGTACCATGACCTGTCGAATATCACGATGTGGCCCTGCTTCGGCATCTGCTTGGAGAACCTCCACAGGTAGGTGTGTACCCTCTCGTCGCCCACGGGCGCGGCGACCCCGACGGCGTAGTAGCCCCTGGGGTTCAGGACCTTTGCCACGCGCCTGATCGTGCCGCCCTTGCCTGCGGCGTCCCAGCCCTCGAACACCAGGACCAGGGATTTGTTGGACGCTGCGAGCCTGTGCTGCAGGGCGGACAGCTCCTTGCTGAGCCTCTTCAGGTCGTCCTTGTAGTTGTCGGCCTTCCTGGTGAGGTCCGCGTCCTCGCGGGGGTTCTTGTAGATGGATTCGACCTTAAGGCCATGAGGGGGGAGGGTCCTTCCCATGCCTTCGTCGGCCTTCTCGATGATGATCCTGGCGACCTCGCAGACGGTCTCGGGGATGCTCCTGACGCTGACGGCGTTCCACGGGGCGTGGAAGGTGTTGGTGCGGTCCATCATCTTCCTGAAGAACTTCTGGTCGAACGCCTTGGCGCCGATGTGGTCATCGGTGAGGAACGTCTCGTCCTTGATCCTCCTCTCGGAGTACTCCCTGGCGCGCTTGCCGATGTCCTTGTCGTCGATGTCGAGGTAGACCTTTACGATGACGACCCCGTTGTATGAGAAGTAGTTCTCGAGCCCGAGGGAGTCTATGACGAACTCCTCGGTGGGCCTGCCCTGGTTGTGGGCGAGCATCATAGCGGAGTACCATGACCTGTCGTAGATGGCGATGGTCCCCTCCGCTGGTTCCCTCTGCAGGTAGCGGGCCATAGACCTTGGGGAGTCGACGCTGTACGACGGAATGAAGTGCGTGTAGGTGGTCACCCTGGGCTCGAGGACGTTCATGAGCTCGTTGATGGTGCGCCCGATGACCGTCCCGCTGCGGCCCTCCACGATGACCAGGACCTTCTTCCTCTGGTCCACTATGCGGCGCTGGAGCATCTTCATCTCGTTCTCCAGCTCCTTGGGGATCGTTCTTGCCATGACGGCCCGCAACGACTTCTATGTTTATAATAACGACAGGGCGGGATTGGCCGGGAGCCCGCACAGAGGTATATAGCATGCGGGCCATCGCGGGGTCATGCTGGGCCGCATCGAGGAAGTGGCGAGGGAATCCGGGGCGAGGATAAGGGCCGCCACGGGATTCAGCATCGAGTCGAAGGGCACCCTGTCCAACATAGTCACCACCGCGGATTCCGAGAACGAGGAGTTCCTCAGGGGGGAGCTCGCCAGGCTGATCCCCGGTTCGGCGTTCGTCGGCGAGGAGGGGGAGCAGGATTCCATCCTCCGGGAGGGATACACCTGGATAGTCGACCCCATAGACGGGACCATGAACTTCTCCCGCGGGATCCCGGAGTGCGCCGTGTCCATCGCGCTGCTGAAGGACGGGGAGCCGTACATCGGCGTGGTGTACAATCCGTTCACCGACATCCTCTGGAAGGCCGAGAGGGGGAAGGGGGCGTACCGCAACGGCGTCCGCATCCACGTGTCGGACAGGCCGTTCGAGGACGGGCTGCTGTGCACAGCCTGGAGCACCTACGACAAGTCGCTCGCGCCCGGATGCTTCGCGGTGGCAGAGGACCTGTACCCGAGGTGCAACGACATTCGCCGCATCGGCACGGCCGCATGCGAGCTCGCAATGCTCGCGGAGGGTGCCGTGGACCTCTACTTCGAGATCAGGCTGGCCCCATGGGACCATGCTGCCGCCGACGTGTGCATACTGGAGGCCGGCGGGTGCTTGGGCTCCATCGAGGGGGAGGTCGTCTACGACCGCCCCTGCCCCGTCATCGCCGCCAACTCATCCGGGAACATGGAGACGCTCAGGGATGCGGTCATAGCCGTGTTCGGCCCCAAGGCACCGTACCGACAAGCGTCTAACGGACTCCCGTATCTGTGTTCAAACGTCCATTGACGTGAAATAATTGTTTTAGACATTCATCTAATTAGTAATGTATGTTTAAGATATTTATTGGATAATATGATATTATATTAGACAAATATCTAATATATCGATTTTTCATGAACCAATGTATTATATTCTAGTTCAATAATCCACGGAATCAGAGAACAGGGCCCTAGCAGGACGCCGTTCCCGAAAGGTGAAAGAAATGGCACTCAAGAATGCTTACACGAAGGAGGTCTTCGAAGACCTCAAGCAGCGCTACCCCTACCAGCCGGAGTTCCTCCAGGCTGTCGAGGAGGTCCTCGAGTCTCTCGAGCCGGTCGTCGAGGCCAGGCCCGAGCTGAAGGAGGCCGCGATCCTCGAGAGGATTACCGAGCCCGAGAGGATCATCATGTTCCGCGTCTCGTGGGTCGACGACAAGGGCAAGGTCCAGGTCAACCGCGGATACCGCGTCCAGTTCAACTCCGCCATCGGACCCTACAAGGGAGGCCTCAGGCTGCACCCCAGCGTCAACCTGTCCATCCTGAAGTTCCTGGGCTTCGAGCAGATCTTCAAGAACAGCCTCACCACCCTGCCCATAGGCGGCGGAAAGGGAGGATCCGACTTCGACCCCAAGGGCAAGTCCGACAACGAGATCATGCGCTTCTGCCAGTCCTTCATGACCGAGCTCGCCAAGCACATCGGCGCGGACACCGACGTCCCCGCCGGAGACATCGGAGTCGGCGGAAGGGAGATCGGATTCATGTTCGGCCAGTACAAGAGGCTTCAGAACGAGTTCACCGGAGTCCTGACCGGAAAGGCCATCGGCAGCGGAGGATCCCTTGCCAGGACCGAGGCGACCGGATACGGCCTCTGCTACTTTACCGACGAGATGCTCAAGCACAACGGCAAGTCCTTCGAGGGCAAGAAGGTCGTCATCTCCGGGTCCGGGAACGTCGCCATCTACGCCTGCCAGAAGGCCACCCAGCTGGGCGCCAAGGTCATCGCCATGTCCGACTCCAACGGCTACATCGTGGACGAGAACGGAATCGATTACAGGAACATGCAGGTCATCAAGGAGCAGAAGAGGGACAGGATAAAGACCTACCTGAACTACGACTTCGGCAAGGGAGCCAAGTACGTCGAGGGCTGCGCTGGGATCTGGACTGTCCCCTGCGACATCGCCCTGCCCTGCGCCACCCAGAACGAGCTGGACGAGGAGAGCGCCAAGATCCTGATCAAGAACGGATGCTTCGCCGTCGCCGAGGGAGCCAACATGCCCTCGACCCCCGGTGCCATCTCCCAGTTCCAGAAGGCCGGAGTGCTCTTCGGGCCCGCCAAGGCCGCCAACGCCGGCGGTGTCGCCACCTCCGCTCTGGAGATGTCCCAGAACAGCGCCAGGCTGTCCTGGACCTTCGACGAGGTCGATGCGAAGCTGCACGACATCATGGTCAACATCTACAAGCAGGCATCCGAGGCCGCTGCCAAGTACGGCATGGAGGGCAACCTCGTCGCCGGCGCCAACATCGCCGGGTTCGAGAAGGTCGCCAACGCCATGCTCTGGCAGGGCGTCTCCTACTGATCCAAACAGGGGCCTTCGGGCCCCTTTTCCTCTTTTTTACGATTTTCAGAGTTCGGTTGATTCGCTCCGATTCGATCCGCAGCGGCGGACGGCGTAGAACACGATGGCCGCCATCGCGGCCCCGAGCACGGCTCCCGCCATGACGTCGGTCGGCCAGTGGGCGCAGACGTAGACCCTTGACAGCGCTACGAGCGCCGCGTATGCCAGCGCGGCCATCCCCCACCTCCTGTCGATCATGAGCAGTGAAACCGCCCCGGCGAACGCGGAAGCGGTGTGGCCGGACGGGAAGGAGGAAGTGGTCGGGATCGACATCAGGACATCCAAATCGAGCTCGTCGAACGGCCTGTCCCTGTCCACGATGGGCTTCAGCACGAGGTCGCATATGCAAAGAGCCAGCACGACCGAAAGCATCATGGATGCGCCATCTGCGCGGCGCCCACTCCACATGATGAGCGCCCCGAGCACCAGCCAGATTATCCCGGCGGTGGCGGAGTACGACAGCCCCTCGAAGAGGATGTCGAGCGGCGTGCCGTGGATGCCGCTGAACCATTCCATGACCCCGGACTCGCCCATGGCCCTTAATCGTCAACATCCTTATATCATCCCTCTTTTACGGTAGCCCATAAGAGGCTTAGCCATGGAAGTCGGCGAGTGCTACAAGACAATCGAGACGGCCGAGGGAACGGTCGGAATCTACAGCCTGAGGGACCTCGAGTCCAAGGGGATCATAAAGGACCTCTCCAAGATGCCCTATTCCATCAAGGTCATAGTGGAGTCCATGCTGAGGCAGAGGGACGGCGAGACCATCACGGATGAGGACGTCCTCACCGCGGCGTCCTGGAACCCCAAGGAGAACACCGACAGGGACATCCCCTGGATACCCGCCAGGGTCCTGCTGCAGGACCTCACCGGCGGAGCGGCGGTCACGGACCTCGCATCCATGAGGGCCGCGGTCGACGCCATGGGCAAGGACCCCGAGCTGATCAACCCCCTGGTGCCCGTGGACCTGGTAATCGACCACTCCATCAACACCGACTACGCCGGAAGGGACGACGCCCAGGAGCTCAACGAGCAGCTGGACTTCCAGAGGAACCAGGAGCGCTACGCCCTGTTCAAGTGGGCGCAGAAGTCCTTCAGGAACTTCCGCGCCGTGCCCCCCGGGAACGGCATATGCCACCAGGTCAACCTGGAGTACCTCTCCCCGCTCATCCACGTCAAGGACACGGACAAGGGCAAGGTAGCATACCCCGACTCCTGCTTCGGAACCGACTCCCACACCACCCAGATCGACGGTCTGGGCGTGGTCGGATGGGGCGTCGGCGGGATCGAGGCGGAGGCCGTCATGGTCGGCCAGCCCAGCTACATGAAGCTGCCCGATGTCATCGGGTTCAGGCTCACCGGCAGGCTCGGCCCCGGGATCACCGCCACGGACCTGGTGCTCACCGTGGTCCAGATGCTCAGGAAGAAGGGCGTCGTAGGGAAGTTCGTCGAGTTCTACGGCCCCGGATATCAGAATCTGTGCCTCGCAGACAGGGCGACCATCGCAAACATGGGCCCCGAGTACGGAGCCACCATGGGGTACTGCCCCATCGACGAGAAGACCATAGAGTACCTGAGGCTCACCGGAAGGGACGAGGCGCACATCGACACCATCGAGAAGTACGCCAAGGAGCAGACCATGTGGTACGACTCCGAGCCCGAGTACACCGACACTCTGGAGCTGGACCTGTCCACCGTCGAGCCCTCCCTGGCCGGCCACAAGAGGCCCCAGGACAGGATCCCCCTGTCCGAGATGAAGGAGCGTTTCGCCGAGACCCTGGAGGCCCTCGGGGTGGAGCAGCAGAGGAAGCCCGTGGCCGACATACTCGGGGACGGCTCCCTGGTCATCGCCTCAATCACATCGTGCACCAACACGGCCAACCCCTCGGTCATGGTCGCTGCCGGCCTGGTTGCCAAGAAGGCGGCTGATCTGGGCCTCAGGCCCAAGCCGTACGTCAAGACCTCCCTGGCCCCCGGATCCCGCGTGGTCACCGAGTACCTGAGGAACTCCGGCCTGCTTGTATACCTCGAGAAGCTGGGATTCCAGGTCTGCGGATACGGCTGCATGACCTGCATCGGGAACTCCGGGCCCCTGTCCGATGAGGTCTCCAACTCCATCAGGGCCCAGGACCTGGCCGTCGCCGCCATCGCCAGCAGCAACAGGAACTTCGAGGGCCGCATCCACCCCCTCGTCAAGGCCAACTACCTGGCCTCCCCGCCCCTGGTCGTGGCATTCGCCCTGGCCGGGCGCGTGGACATCGACCTGGACAAGGAGCCCATCGCGGTCACCGCCGATGGGAAGGAGGTCTTCCTGAAGGACATCTGGCCCAAGGACGAGGAGATCTCCAAGATCATCGAGACCTATGTCACCAGGTCCGTATTCCAGGCCAAGTACAAGGACATCTTCAAGGGGTCCGAGAGGTGGGACGCCGTCCCCTGCACAGACTCCCCGCTGTTCTCATGGGACGAGAAGTCCACCTACATCAGGAACCCCCCGTTCTTCGACGACATATTCGAGGAGCCCGACATCAGGGACATCAAGCGCGCCAGGTGCCTCGCCAAGCTCGGCGACTCGATCACCACCGACCACATCTCCCCCGCCGGGGCCTTCTCCAAGGACACGGATGCCGGGAGGTATCTCATTGACCGCGGCGTGGAGCCCAAGGATTTCAACTCCTACGGCTCCCGCAGGGCGAACCACGAGGTCATGGTCAGGGGTACGTTCGCCAACGTCAGGCTCAAGAACATGCTCGTGCCGGGCTCCGAGGGCAGCTGCTCCAGGTATATGCCGGACGGCTCCGTCGACACGATCTTCGAGACTTCCAGGAAGTACGAGGAGGATATGACCCCCTTGATCATCCTGGCAGGCAAGGAGTACGGCACAGGCAGCAGCAGGGACTGGGCCGCCAAGGGCCCGCTCCTGCTGGGCGTCAGGGCGGTCATCGCCGAGTCGTTCGAGAGGATCCACAGGTCGAACCTCGTCGGCATGGGGATCGTCCCCCTGCAGTTCCTGCCCGGGCAGAACTGCGAGACCCTGAGGCTCGACGGGACGGAGACTTTCGACATCGAGCTCTCCGGTCTGGAGCCAAAGTGCTACGTTCGCGTCACCGCCTACAAGGACGGCAAGAAGCTGGAGTTCGATACCCTGTGCAGGGTAGATGTGCCAGCCGAGGTCGAGTACATAGCCAACGGCGGCATCCTGCAGTACGTGCTCAGGGATATGGCCGACCAGCGAACGATTAAATGCGGGGCCGTTAAGGCCCCGCCATTTTTTTTTATTTCAGCGGAGGTTCCTGGCTTCTTCCATTTGTTCCTCGGTGAGGCCGGTGATGTCGCGGACTTGGTCCTCGGACATGCCGATGGCCAGCATCCTGCTGGCATCCTCGATCTTGCCTTCGATCTTGCCCTCTATCCTTCCCTCGGCAACGCCTTCTCTCCTGGCCCTGCGCTCCCTGTCCGCTTCTATGCTGTTCATGCCAATCAGCTCGTTCTCCATGCCCCTGTCGACCTCGTATCCTAGCTCCGACAGCTTCTCCGCGCGCTTCCTATCGTCTATCCCCCGGACCATGGACCAGTCCAGGGCCCTCAGGAGCTCCGGCATGATCCCGCCGTCCTCCTCTGGGTCCCCGAGGCATACGAAGGCTATCGCGTCGTCATCTTCCACACTCAGGGCAGGTGACCCTGGCCCGTAGGCTACGTGGTCCTCCCTCATGAGCACGTGGATGCTGTTCCTCAGGTCCGCGCGCGGGGACATGAGTATCCAGACGCTCATCGTTTTCATGTGTACATTATGATTGCCCGAACCCACTGATATCTTTGAGCGGCGCCTGCACTGCCTCACCCTCAGATCGGCTGAGTAGTCCCGTCCGCGTTCATATAGGTCCCGCATCATGGAGCCGTCGTCCTGCGGCTCCAGATTGATCATTAGGTGGATCACGTCCCCGCTGGGCAGGGGGAGCATCTTTTCGAAAGTGACGTCCTCCCTCCGGGGAATGAGGAAGCTGTCGTTCTCCAGCCCCTCCAGGAACTCTCCGTCTCCCAGGCACGCCTCTATCTCCTCGCGGGGCATGCCTATGCATTCGTCCACCAGCCCGCCGATTACGGTCGCCAGGATGCTCCTCCTGTGGAGGAACCTCTTGGCGGCCGCATCGGCCCTTAAACCGCGGTTTTCGCCGTTCATGCCCGCCGACGACTTGACGAGGTATATAATGCAGGTACCGTGCGGTCACACAATGCTGGTTCCAGGCGGATCCGGCAGCTGATCCCGGGCCGCTGCTTTATATAACATCGCATGGAAAATCGAAGAATCTGGTGCAAGTGCGTGTTAGAGCCCAATTGAGCCGGGCAATAAACCCCTTCCACAGGAAATGTCGGTTCCAGGGGCATCTACGGATTAATATCCGCATCCCATCACATGGCTCATGAAGATGAGGACCCTCTCGAGGATCGGGATCGTTCTGGCGATAGCGGTGATCCTCATTGTCACGGTGAAGGTCGCTTCGGACCAGGGTGGCTCCGTGGTGTGCGAGGGGAGGTACAACTACGAGGCGGAGACATCCTCCAGCTTCGTCTCCTCCAGCGGTTACATCGTCGAGGCGGACGAGGGCATGGAGTTCCTCATCCTGGGCATAATCATAGCCAACGACGGCGACCGCATCATCCACACCAACCCGCTCCTGACCGTCTGGACGGCCTCCTGCGGTGGCGTGGATTACGGGTACTCGGAGGAGTCCTACATCCATCCCGGCTATCGGCTCGAAGACGTGCAGAAGGGCGCCACTGCTACGAGCGCCCTGGTCTTCGAGGTCCCGGAGGGCCTCGGGGCATCGGATTTCGACATCCATGCGGAGCTGAAGGTCGTCGGAGGGAAGGCGGTGTTCGTCCGCGACGCCTCTCTCCGAGCCAGTCGGAGCCCCGTTCGTGGCACAATTTAAATATAGGGCTGTATAACGCGCGCTTGGAAGTGCTTATAGGATGTTGGACGATGCAGAGGGGACGCTGTCACTGTTGCTCCTCGTCATGATGGTGGTGCCGCCGGTTCTGGGGATCGCCGTCGGCATGGGCCGCGGGCCCCAGGCGTCCAAGGCGTCCACCGCCCTTTGCATCATAGGATGCATCGCCGGGGTGCTGTGCTATCCCGCGGTCCTCCTCGGCGCAGACCTCTCGGCCACGTTCCCGCTGGGGTCGTACTGGGGCGATTACTCCATCTCCTTCGGCGAGCTCCAGGCGATATTCTGCTCGGTATCCTCGCTGGTGTTCCTCGCCACGGTCATCCACCTCAGGTCCTCCGGCAGGGAGCCGTTCCCCCGCTACCCTGCCATGCTGTGCGCCCTGTACGCGGCGTGCGTCCTCTGCATGGGCGCCGACTCGATGATCCTCCTTCTGATCTGCTGGGAGGCTGTCTCCATGATCACGTTCCTCATGGCCGACAACGGCCAGGACGACAGGCCCAGGTGGAGGTTCTTCGCGGTGACGCACATCGGCGGTCTGCTGATAATGGCCGTCTTTGCCTATCTGTGGGTCGTCACAGGCACCGCGGACATGTCGCAGTGGTCCGGTCTCTGGGAGGAGATGGGCACCGAGACCTCGTCCATCCTCATCGCCCTCCTCTTCATCGGCTTCGGGACCAAGCTGGGCACCCTCCCGTTCCATGCGTGGATGCCCGACATGTACGCGAGGTCCCCGACCCATACTACCGTCCTCCTGACCACCGTCTGCTCCAACGTGGCGATACTGGTGCTGTTCAGGGGCGCTTTCGATTTCATAGGCGCCGAGGGGTGCATCCCCGCAGTCGCGCTGATACTCACGATCCTCTCCGCCGTCACCGCGCTGTGGGGCGCGATGCTCTCCATGGTGCAGACCGAGGCCAAGAGGATCCTCGCCTACTCCAGCATGGAGAACATGGGCCTGGTGACGATGTTCCTGTCGCTGGCGATGTTCTTCCACAGCGACGTGCACGTCATGGCCGCCGTCGCGCTGGTCGCGGCGCTCTTCCACACGCTCAACCACTCCGTCTTCAAGTCGCTCATGCTGATGTCGGTGGACACGGTCGAATCGTCCACCGGGGAGCACCACATGGACCGCTACGGCGGTCTGGCGAACGTGCTCCCTCTGCTGTCCGGAGTCGCCCTGATTGGCGTGCTCACGATGGCCTCCATCCCCCCGATGAACAGCTTCGCCAGCGAATGGATGATGCTCCAGGCCCTGCTGGGGACCGACGCCATCGATTCCTCCATCAGGGTGGCCATGCCGCTGCTCGTCGCGCTGATGGGCCTGTGCGGCATGGTCGTGGCCACGTCTTACGCCAGGCTGTACGGGTTCATCTTCCTGGGCCGCCCCAGGTCGAAGGGCGCCGCATCCCCGGAGAAGCCCTCGAAGACCTCCCTGGGCGCGATGGCCCTGATGGCGGCCATGTGCGTCGGTACCGGCGTACTCGCGTTCCCCGTCATGGATGCGATATGCTCGGGCGCGGAGCAGATGATAGGTCATGGGATAGACTACCGCGCCGGCCTCTCCGGCGACATGGAGCCCATAACGCTCGCGCTGATGATAGGCGGATCCATGCTGGTCATCGCCGTTCTCGCCCGCGTGTTCCGCAAGGGCAAGAGGGAGTCCGCTACATGGGGCTGCGGAGGCGAGCTCGACCAGGACATGCAGTACACGTCCGAGGGATTCTCCCAGCCCGTCGTGAGGGTCTTCCACCCACTGTTCGGTGACAGGTCCACCCTCGATTCAGGGAGGCTCTCCACCCGCTTCACCGAGCCGTTCGTCGAATACATCTACAAGCCCGTCGGGCGCGCCGTGCTCTTCGTGAGCGTGAGAGTGCGCACCCTGCAGACGGGCAACATACAGCATTACCTCGGGTACATGCTGATCGCGCTCGTCGCGATGCTGCTGGCGGTGAGGATGGTATGCCGATCTCAGAGGCTATCGTAGAGATGGTTCAGGCCATCGTCCTCATGGCCATCGCCCCGCTTATGGCGGGCATCGTCAGGAAGGTGAAGGCCGGCATGCAGGGGCGCACGGGCGCCTCCGTCTTCCAGCCCTACAGGGACCTCGCGAGGCTGTTCAGGAAGGACTCCGTGTACAGCCGCGACAGCTCATGGCTGCTCAGGGTGATTCCGTACGTCTGCATGGCGTCGATGATCGTCCTCGCCTGCCTCACGCCGTTCATCTACTCCGGGGTCATAGCCGGGCCGTACGGCGACCTGATCACGGTGGTCTACATGTTCTCCATGTTCAGGTTCTGCATGGTGCTCGGAGGACTAGAGGGAGGGTCCGCATTCGGGGGCATGGGGAGCAGCAGGGAGATGATGATGTCCGTGCTGATCGAGCCCTCGCTCCTGCTAGCTATCTCGACGCTCGCCGTCCTCACGGATTCCGGCACCGGCATGAGCTCCATCTCGGAGATCATCGCCACGTCCGGTCTCGCCATGATCGGGCCCGCGCTGATACTCGCCACCATCTCGTTCCTGGTCACCCTGCTCGCCGAGAACGCCAGGGTGCCGTTCGACAACCCGGCCACCCACCTGGAGCTCACCATGGTCCACGAGGCCATGGTGCTCGAGTACTCCGGAAGGGAGCTCGCCATGATGGAGCTGTCCTCGATGATGAGGCTGACGATCTTCATGGCCATGGTCTCGTCGCTGTTCTTGCCATGGGGCATCGCGACCGAGATCGATGCACAGTCCCTGCTGGTCTCTGTGGCCGTGACCGCCGTCAAGATGCTCGCCATCGCGGTCGGCCTGGCCGCCGTGGAATCCGCCATGGCGAAGTCCAGGCTCTTCAAGACGCCCAACCTGCTGACCATATCGTTTGCGCTGTCGCTGCTGGCGATGATAACCCTTTACATCCTGCGAGGAATGGAGAATGGACGACGTGATAAACAACCTGATCGACGTGTGCGCCGTGTTCATGCTGCTGCTGAGCGTGTTCACCATGGCCACCACCAGGATGAAGCCCCTGGTGATGATGTTCTCGGCGCAGTCCCTGTTCCTCGCCATCATGGCCGCGCTGGTCGCGTGGTCGTCTGACAGCCCCCACATCTACATCATGGCCGTCCTGACGATCGTCCTCAAGGTCGTCGTGATGCCGTGGATGCTCCTCTACATCATGAGGAAGATCAACGTGGAGAAGGAGGTGCAGCTCAGCCTCGGGATCCCCGGCTCGCTGCTCGCCGCCGGTGCGCTCGTCCTGATCTCGTACTACGTCACCGAGCCGCTGCTCGGGTCGCTCGAGACCATGGAGCGCAACTGCCTCGCGCTGTCCGTCTCCATGATACTCATCGGCCTGCTGCTCATGTGCACCAGGAAGAAGGCGATCACCGAGACCGTGGGGCTGCTGATGACTGAGAACGGCCTGTTCCTCGGAGCGCTCGCCATCTCCCACGGCATGCCGCTGATCGTCGAGCTCGCCGCGTTCTTCGACGTCATGGTCGCGGTCATCATCATCGGCATATTCGCTAACAGGATCAACAGGTCGTTCAACTCCGTCGACACGACGTTCCTAAGGAGGCTGAAGGAATGAGCCCCGAGCTGATGGCGATGCTCGCAGTCATGGGCGCATCGTGCCTGGTGTGCTTCCTGATAAGGGAGCCCAAGCTCCTCTCGAAGGTCATGCCGGTCTGCGCCCTCGCGGTCGCCGTCGCGACCATGTGGTTCCTGCTCCCGGTGATAGGAGGGGAGGCCTACGACGAGGGCATGTTCTACGTCGACCAATTGTCCGCGCTGTTCATGTCCCTGGTCTGCATCGTAGGCCTGGGAGCGTCCGTCTACTCCTACGCGTACATCGGCAGGGACAGGGAGGAGGGCGAGCTGCTCAGCCGCCAGGTATCCACCTACTACACCCTGCTGATGCTGTTCATCTGCATCATGATCGCCACGTTCGCCGTGAGGTCGATGGCGGTCGTCTGGCTGGGGGTCGGGGCGACCACCCTGGTGTCCACGTTCCTGGTCGGAATATACACGAGCAACGAGTCCAACGAGGCGGCTTGGAAGTACATCATCCTGTGCTCCGTGGGGATCACCGTCGCGCTCGCGGGCCTGGTCCTCGTCTACGCGTCCACGGTCGGCGCCATCGACTCTTCGCTGGCCCTGGACTGGACGTCGCTCATGGAAGCGGCCGAAAAGCTGGACCCCAACCTGATGAAGATGGGGACGGCCCTGGTGATCCTGGGATTCGGGACCAAGGTCGGCTTCGTGCCGATGCACACGTGGCTCCCCGATGCCCACAGCCAGGCCCCAAGCCCGGTCAGCGGCCTGCTGTCAGCCGTGCTGCTGAACTGCGCCATGTACGGGGTCATCAGATTCTACATGGTCTCCGAGATAGCCGTGCCCGGATTCGCCTCGACCATACTGCTGGTCTTCGGGCTGATCTCCCTGGCCGTCGCGGCGTTCCTCATAGTCCAGGCCCGCGACCTTAAGCGCATGCTCGCCTACTCAAGCATAGAGAACATGGGTCTCATCGCCATCGGGCTCGGCATCGGGTCCCCGCTGGCGATCACGGCCGCCCTGCTCCAGCTGGCGGCGCATTCGATCACGAAGCCGATCCTGTTCTTCTCCGCGGGCAGCATAGTGCAGACCTACGGCACCAGGACGATGGCCGACATACACGGCCTGCCGAAGGCCGCTCCGTTCTCGTCGTTCGCCCTCACCGCAGGGGTGCTTGCAATCATCGGCGTTCCGCCGTTCGCCATATTCGTGGGCGAGTTCTCGCTGCTGTCCGCGGCGGTGGATGGGTACGTGTGGGTCGCTGCCATAGTGATCGCGATGCTCTCCATCGTGGCCGCCGGGTTCGTCAGGAACCTGGTGTCCATGCGCGCCGGGGAAGCCCCTGAGGGGAGGCACGAGAGGGTCGGCTTCACGACCATCGCGCCGATAGGGTGCCTGATCGCGCTGTCCCTGTTCCTGGGCCTGTTCATGCCCGATGGGATCAGGGATTGGGTGGATTCGATAGTCGCATTGTTCGGAGGCATCCGATATGGAGACCAACTGCACGACGCACGATGATTACATCGCGGAATGCGACGCGCTCCGCCGCATGGGCGGGAGGCTGATGACGGTGTTCGCCGAGGAGCCCGTGGACGGCATGTACACGGTGAACGCCCTGTTCGCCGGCGACGGCGAGGTGTTCCGCGTCCATTTCGACACGGAGGGGGACGTCCCCTCGCTGACTGGGATCGTCCCGTACGCCGGCTGCCACGAGAGGATGATGGCGGAGATGAGCGGCGTCACGATAGACGGCGCCGTGCCGGCGCCCATAGTGTACCGCAGGAGGGGCGGAGGCCATCCGCTGCAGAAATCGCCCTGCGACATCGGTTCCGAGGAGCGCATTCCGCTCCCCAAGAACTCCACCGCCGGGGACGGGGTGTTCGAGATCCCGGTGGGCCCGGTGCACGCCGGGATCATAGAGCCGGGCCACTTCAGGTTCTCCGTGGCGGGCGAGACGGTGCTGGAGCTGAACCCGTCCCTGGGATACACCCACAGGGGCGTCGAGAGGCTGCTGGAGCTCCCCGTCGGGGAGGACAAGTCCCGCCTCGTGGAGAGGATCTCCGGCGACACCTGTGTGGCGAACAGCATCGCCTATGCGGAGATGATGGAGTCCGGCTCCTCGATACCCCGGAGGGCGGTCAGGATCAGGACCATGCTGGCGGAGATGGAGAGGCTGTACAACCACATCGGGGCCGTCTCCGGCATATGCACCGACACCGCGTTCTCCGTCCCGTCCGCCATCGGCGGCGGGATCATGGAGAAGGTCCTGAGGATGAATCTCGCGCTCACCCACCACCGCCAGCTCATGAACGCGGTGGTCCCCGGCGGCATACGCTGGGATATCGGGGAGTCCACGCTCAGGGACCTGGACGACTTCCTTATTGGATTGAAGTTCGAGGTCGACGCCCTGGAGGAGATGATGATGGAGAGCCCCTCGCTGCAGGACCGCATGGAGACCACAGGGAGGTTGGAGCCCTCCGTCGCCAGGGACATCGGCGCCACCGGCCCCATAGGGAGGGCCAGCGGGGTGCCAGTCGACTGCAGGAGGGAGTTCGGGTACGAGGCGTACGGCGACCTCGGGATGAACATGCCGGTGCAGACCGGCGGCGACGTCCTGGCCCGCACGAAGGTGCGCTTCGCCGAGATCACGGAGTCCTTCAGCCTGATCCACCAGTGCATCCAGAATATGGAGCCCGGGGAGACCAGGGTCCACGTGGAGCCCGAGGACGGGTTCTACTGCAGCGTCGTGGAGGCCCCCAGGGGCGAGCTGGTGCACTCGATGCACGTGAGGGGCGGCAGGATATGGAGGTACCATGTCTGCGACCCGTCGTTCAGGAACTGGTTCGGCATGTGCTACGCGGTGCCGGGGAACGTGGTGCCGGACTTCCCATTGATCAACAAGAGCTTCGGGCTGTCGTACAGCGGGAACGATCTGTGATACCATGTTGGGGACTGCTTTCGACAATCTGAGCGGGAAGGGGAGGAACACCGTCCCCAAGGACGAGCTCATGGCGTCCAGGTGCGGCATGCCCATGGCGTCGGAGTGCGACGGCTGCGGCATGTGCCTGGGGATATGCCCCACATCGGCCATCACCATCGACGACGGCTGGAAGGTCGACCTGGGGAGGTGCTTGATGTGCATGGACTGCATCCAGCACTGCCCGAAGGGTTACATCCTGGAGGCCCCGGCGCCGGACTATGCCCTGTCCAGGGAGGAGCTGGTGCTCGGCCGCGATTACGACATCGGGAAGATCGAGCGCAGGCTCGACGATTCGGTCGCGAAGATGTTCAGGGGCTCCCTGGCGTTCAGGGAGCTGGACACCGGCTCGTGCAACGCCTGCGAGGTGGAGCTCAATTGCGCCTCGAACCAGTTCTACGACATGCACAGGTTCGGGATCAAGGTGGTCGCGTCGCCCAGGCACGCCGACGCGCTGCTGATTACGGGGCCCATGGCGAGGAACATGGAGGTAGCTTCCGAGATGACCTACGATGCGGTCCCGGAGCCCAAGCTCGTGATAGCATCTGGCACCTGCGCCATATCCGGAGGATTGTTCGTAGGCGGGGATGTGGTCCCTGACGGCGTCAGGAAGATGGAGCCGTCTGTGTTCATACCGGGATGCCCGCCGACACCCGACAGGGTGATAAGGTCGCTTGTGAAGGCTCTGGGGATGCGTCGCTGAACGACGATCACGGTGCAGCCCGCGTTGGCCACGATGGAGTTGGAGACGCTACCCAGGACGACCCTGTCGAAGCTGGATTTCTTGTTGGACCTTCCGACTATGATCGTGTCGCATCCGAAGCGGGATGCCGTCTGGAGGATGACCTTGTCGGGCTCCCCGGACTCCACGATCGCGCGGACCTCCGCCCCGGACTTCTCGGCCCTGACGCGGGCGGTCTCGATCCTCTCCCTGGTCTCGTCCAGGTTCCCGTCGCGGGTGACGACGGACAGGACGATCAACTGCTCCCCGTACACCTTGGCATTCCTGATGGCATAATCGAGCGCCTTCTCCGTGTTTTCGCGGCCGTCGTAGGCAACCAGCATGGTCATTGGCGTCGCGATTGCGGACTTAGGATAAGTATCTGACCTATGGCTGGTCGCCGGCGACTTCTACCTTTGTGGTATGAAAAACCGATAGGCAAGATATTTAAGCGGGGGAAGTGAATAAGAGTTCGAAGATTGGGAGAACCCGCCGTTGACGCGTCGGGAGACCTTTCGGTCTTTTACCTCAGCAGTTCGGCCATAAACCGAAGCCACTGAAGGACCAGGGCGAGCAGTTGCAGCCACAGGCCCTGGTCCCGTTTCTTCTCTGGCAGGTTCTCACCTCCTTCGAATTCTCAGGGCCGAGTCCGGCTGCAGGCCTGGGGAAGTCCTGCTAGCCGGACTTCCACCCTGGCAATCTCAGGATGGTTTGCGATTATTCTAACCTTGGTTTGTTATGAATGTTATGAATGTTGCACGTCTTGGACGGCAATGCTTTTATCGGACCAGTCAATCGGGGAATCGTTGGGCCCGTGGGCTAGCTTGGTATACTTGTGGCTTCGGGAGCCATAGACTCCGGTTCAAATCCGGGCGGGCCCACCAGTTCGATATGCTTATCAGCATAAATTCAGCCTTGTTTTTCTTCATCTGGCCTTGTTCTCTGGCGTTTATTTACGGTTATTTCGGGTGTTTCGGTAAGGAGTGGGTCCACACGTTTTTCCGGTGGACCCACGCCGTCACCGTTTCCCATCGGGGCGCGGTGCCTCCGCTGAGGATCTGGTGGACCTCCGACAGGACCATCCTGTCGCGGTAGCTCGCGTAGAACTTCTGCGTGGTCTCGATGGATGCTCGAGAACAGCATACCGTATCGGATCAGGCACACCGATATCAACTATGACGATCCCGAGGTCATTCGCAGGATCAAAGAGCATTATCAGTGAAGGTTGCTTCCGATAAGGCAGATACTAGAAAGGATTCCGATTTTGACACTGAAGCGATCAGTATCCGCGTAAGAAATATGCAACAGTATAGGCTTTGTGATATTTGGAAAGACAAAACCCCCATCATCAGACAATGATCATGATAACGATGAATGGCTGCTCTATCTGATGTCTGTGATGCTTCGGAACCTGTATCGACGGATATGCAGACCTAACTCTTCAAAACTCTTCAAATGAAGAGTTAATATATATGATTTATATATTGTTCAGTATGAAGATCCCCGAGAAAAGCCCCGACCTCAGCGCCATAATCAATTCGGAACCTATCAAACCATCGGCAGATGTGGTCAGGTTTGCAAAGGAGTACAACGACAAGTACCTCCACTGGGACGAATTGAAGTACAGGGAATTCGGGGATTCCAACAGGATGGACGTCTGGAGAATGATGAAGGTCATGAGGATCATGTCCTACCGTCAGGTCAAAATAAAGGGCCTGGAGCTATCCTACTGTCTTTTCGATAATTACATCCAGAGAACGATTCACGAGATCGATTCAAGAATAGCATCGGGTTTCCTGACATCGAGCGGAATAGACGATAAGAGAAGGATCATGCTATCCGTCAGCTCCATGATGGAGGAATCCATCGCATCCAGTCAACTGGAAGGAGCATCGACCACCACCAAGCTTGCGAAGAAGCTTCTCCGTTCCAATCTTCAGCCGAAGGACCGCTCGCAGAGAATGATCCTCAACAACTATCGTGCCATGCAGCTGATCAAAGGCCGTCTGAACGAACCGCTGACCGCCGATCTGATCAGGGATGTGCACAGGACGGTCACCGACGGGCTGATGGATGATCCGGATACATCAGGCAGGTTCAGGGAAGACGATTCCATAGCCGTCCGCGATGTTTTCGAAGATATGACATACCATGTCCCTGTGAATCATGAGATGATCGCAGAAATGATAGATGGCCTTTGCGAATACGCCAACGATGAATCGGAGTTCGTGCATCCCATCATCAAAGGCATAATAATCCATTATACGCTCGCATATATCCATCCGTTCCTGGACGGGAACGGCAGGGTGTCAAGGGCATTGTTCTACTGGTTCTGCTTGAAGAACGGCTATTCCATGGTCGAATACCTTTCCATATCGAAGGTGATCAAGAATCATCGTCAGGGTTATGATATGGCCTATCTTCTGTCCGAGACCGATGATGAGGACATCACATACTTCATAAGATACAATCTCAAAATGATATCTGAATCGATCGATGTCTTCGATGAATATCTGAGAAGGAAGATGAAGGAGCAGGAGGAACTGATGAACGATCTGAAGAATCGCGGATTGAATTACAGGCAATCGCAGATCCTCAAGGACATGATACGCAACGGGGAGCCGGTATCCCAATATGAGCTATCCGTCAAGTATCAGGCCACAGTACCAACCATCAGAAGGGATCTGGTGAAATTAATGGAGCTGGGTCTGGTGAAGGCATCGGGTAAGGATGGGCATAGATTGCTGTATGTCTATGATCCCGGGAGATAAACTCTTCATAACTCTTCAAAACTCTTCAAATGAAGAGTTATGGATAATAGATACGGATTCCAAAGAGCGTCTGGAACGTTCGAATCGTTGTTTGGAAAAGAAGAGTCCGCATAGTCGGGTTACAATGGTATCGGAGACTTCAACGATATGACGAACTTGAGTTTCGATCGATCATCTCGGGATTATATCACTCTGATATAATCATTATATCGATTATATCACCTGATGATGACCCATTTTCCACGTGTGCCTCCGACGCGGTCTATCCTTCCGGATTTCTTCAGGGAACCGATCGTACGTGATATCTTGCTCCTCTCCATCCCAGTCGCCTTGGAGATCTTGTCTATGGAGATGGAGGGGTCGTCCGCCATCATCCTTAGTATGATCGCTTCCTTATCTGCTGATGACGTCCAACTCCTCAGCATGAGGTTGACAGTCACCGTTTCTGGATCAGAGGTCTCTTTGTATTCAGGAGGAGGTAGTCCCAATTTCCTGCATATGGAGAAGACGTCGCTAACACCGCTCCCCGCACGTTCCGAGAATCCGATCAGCCCCAGCATTATGGCGATATGCGGATTGCGAGGGTCGCTGATTCCGCCCTCCACCATCTCTTCATAGGGGATCCTGAGATTGCCTGGGTTCCTGACAAGGAACCTGTCAAACCTCCATTCGGCCCTGATGCCTCTGAATCCGCTGTAATCGGCATGGATGAGCGCATTGACGAGGAGCTCCCTCTCCGCTCTGACGATGCTGCTGACGTCTACGCGCTCCATACCGTCCAGTTCCTTCCCCTGATCGTTGATGATGAGCAGTCTGTTGCTGACCTCGGTGAGGAATGAATAGATGTTCCCGTTGAACTCTCCGGTGCCTGATGTTATGCGATATGTCCAATTATCCGCGTCCTTGGACAATTCGAGATAATCGAGATGGTAATTCGGGAACTGTGACATGATGCTGTAGTCATAGCCGAACATGAGAAGCCCTGCAAGCGTCGGATATAACTTGCCGGAATCATCTCTGGAGCAGGCACCCAGCAGTCTGAGGAAGTCCAAATCGTCCCTGTCATTCCAGGGATGCGAAGGATTCCTCCCGGACATCCTTTCCCTGAAGGATTTGACGGACCGCATATCCAGATCGTCCATGGACATGGACTCGATGGGAATAGAATCCTGGGATGAATCTGCCGAATCCCTGATCAGTTGCTTCAATTCACCGACAGAACAATGGTAATCGCTCTCGCCGTTCCTCTTGTACGTGCCGTTCTCCATGGATCTGTTGATGTAGACGGGGCGTTTCCTGCGCTCCGCACGGGGCACGTGGACTTTGATGATGGTCTTCCCATCGATATCGATTTTGCTGATATCATCCGGAGACAGCAGGTTAACGCTGACCTTGTTATCGTCGTTAAGGAGGTCCCAGATCTCTTTCATGACCTTATCCGGATCGTCGATGCCTATCACTTTACGGGTGTCGTCATCGATTCCCAGGAAGATTGTGCCCCCGAAGGTATTGGCGAACGATGAATATGTCGGCCAGAAATCTCTCGAGAGCTTGTTGCTGCAATTCTTGAATTCGAGATATTCGGTCTCTTTATCGATGACTCTGCCATCAACGACGTTTAATTCGACCATCGTGTCGATTATATCGTTATGATATAATAATTATATCGATTATATCAAATGATACTGATTAGGCTTCACGGACCTCCTGCATAGCATGCAATGACGGTTTTCAGGAACGGCCATGGTGTATTCGCATGATATTTCCTATCGATATTGGGAGAACGGTCCGTCAGATCCATGGATTTTGATATCAGGGATGACATGTCGGTGATCGACAGGAGATTATTACCTTAATTCAAAACTCTTCATAACTCTTCATAACTCTTCATAACTCTTCATTTGAAGAGTTTGTAGGCCGTTGGTACGATCTACATGCGACTGGAAACGATCGGGCGCAACAAAGAGATGAGGAGCATCTTGACTGAGGACAGCAAGCAATAACCGATGTCAGCATCGAGAATATCGATGTCAACGTTGAAAAGGAATTTAAAATTCCAATTAAAATTCGCGGAATTATAAAGAATTCTGAATAAATGCGTATCCAGAATTCGAATAGCGAAGGCAATCAAAGTGAGTATATATATCGGTTTGATTAGACCATTTTAAGCAAACGTGTTTTGGATAATCCAATTAAATAAAGAATATATTTAAATAACTTTTATAAAAATTCGATTAAACAATTAGTATAAATATATAATATGTTATAAAAGTGCCATGGATGAGAAGGAGTTCAACTCCAAGATATCCGGAGAGGTAAGATACAGCGTCAATGGCGACTACTCGTATTTCCAGCCTCACGATCTCCCGTTCGATCTGGACATACCGAGGTCGATCTACAGGAGGTCTCTTGATGCGGTCATCTCCCTGAGCAATCTGAACGGTCGCGTGTCAGCCATGTCTCCAGAGGAACGCGATATATTCCTGAGGACGTTCACGCTGAAGGAATCCGTCTGCAGCTCGTCCATAGAGGGCACCCGTTCCACCCTGAGCGACATGTTCCGCTCGGAAAAGGAAGTACCGGACGTCACGATACAGAGGGACGTCAGAGAGGTCAGCAACTACATGGATGCCCTGAGGGAAGGGGTGAGGGCGATCTCCGAAGGAGAGGAGATAACAGTGGAGATGCTTCATCGTCTCCACGTCATCCTCCTCATGGGGACCAGAGGGGAGAACAAATCCCCAGGGGCGTTCAAGACGGAGCAGAATGCGATAGGCATGCCGGGGGATACACTGGAGACCGCCAAGATGGTGCCTTCTCCGCCGGAGGCGGTGGACCATCTAATGGATAACCTTCTAGACTACATGTCCTCGGACGAGGATCCGCTGGTGAAGATCGCCCTCGCCCACTGCCAGTTCGAAGCCATACATCCGTACAGGGACGGCAACGGCCGCATAGGGAGACTGCTGATAATGCTGATGCTGGCGAAGGAAGGCCTTCTGATCCATCCGGCCATATACCCCAGCGAATACTTCGACAGGAACAGGGACCTGTACATCGACGGGCTGTTCGATGTGAGCTCCAAGGATATGTTTGAGGAGTGGCTGACGTTCTTCATCAAGGCCCTGAAGGATCAGGCGGACGATTCCATGGCGATGATACGCAACCTCCGGGATTACCGCAAAAAGCTGGAAGCGAAGTATCACAGGTCCCTGATCGCCGTAAGGGCTGTGGGGCTGCTGTTCGAGAACCCGTATGTGACCATAGCCGATGTGGCGGAAGGATGCGGGGTGTCGGCCACAACCGCCGCCAAGGTCCTTTCGGACCTGGAGGGGGACGGAGTGGTGAGGGAGGTGTCCGGAAGGAAGAGAAGGAAGCTCTACCTGGCGGACGGGGTCATAGAGATCCTGGGCAACAGGTGAAGGGATTCCGGGGCCATCCGATCAGGACGGACGATCGGCATCACGGGAGTTCGACCTTCCATGGCATCGCGTCGCGATCTTCATGTCCGATGACATTTTTGATAGAATGTTGAGGCGATGTGTCAAAGTCAGGTTATTAGATAAATCATTCACTGACGTAGATGATTGATCAAACAGAACCCTTGGAAGTATCAGGATATAAAGAGGCATAAGAGGGGCCGCTATCAGTGAGAATGTGCGTAACCGCATGACATCTCGTTATCCAGTCATATCCACAGTGAATCAATCGAAGATGTCGGTGTTACGGCCTTCAGAATAGACATCATGTTCGAAAGATTGCATAGCACAACCTAACTGAAGATGATGGTCATCGATCACTCGAACGGGTTGTCCTCAGCATCCTCATCAGCCATTTTGAAGATATCATCCACAGTCATATCGTCATAGACGCGTCTTCTCCAGAGGGTATAATCTGGACAGGCCGCTCTGACAGAATTGACGAACAATTCTGCATTGACTATACCGAAATTCCTGACTAGGCAGTCCATACCGAGCATCATCATCTCATCGGGTGTGTAGACGCGAATATCAGAGTCCATACTCATACCTCCACTACATATAGCATATCTGCGGGGCTTATCATCTTTATCCTAGGATCTTTGAATTTGAGCATCCGATAATCGGTCGTGATGAGATAATCGCAATCTGACTTGATCGCGCATGCTATGTGGGTGGCGTCAGCAGTCTTGATCCCTTTAGAGACAATCTCTTCGATCAAAGGCTTGAGAGATTCCCTTTCCTTCCTGCCAACGTAGACCTTATAATAACTCTTCATGAAGTTCAGATTATACTCCTTGGCCATAGTTGGGACATCTCTTGACTTCGCTAAAAGACAAGAATGATATGGCCAGCTCCAGCTTTCCCGACGCAATCGCACGTTGGATGGCCATCTTGGCGTTCGCCTCGTTGACTATCCTGACCTGAGTAGGGCTGTCATAAGGACGATTGAAAGCGCAATTATCTAGATAGATCAGCATGGAATCCAAACGCCTCATCCCCGAATGACGATATGACCGTTTCTTGGTGGACAAGGAGTGTGTCCGATATTATTCTCGTCCTCTCCGAATGCAGCCCTATGTCTTGAGATCAAGTATCAATCCGATTAGGAGAAAGGACCGTTCATGACGAGGTCTGCGTTCGGCAGCATGAATTATAGAATTGACACTGTGAATGGTATGAATGACGCCAAGTCCGACAGGTCGAGGCCGACTTCTCTGAGCTCATCCTGTACTCCACATGCGCTGTGACGGTTACATCGCAATCGTGAGCGAAACGGACAGCGGGATTATCTCGGATGTACCTCACATGATCGCCTGTAGATTTCCACATAGAATGATAGAGTATTATAGGGAATCATAGGGAATCATAGAGCACCGGCACAGACATAGGCATAGCGGCCGCAAGGGCTGTCATCGACGCCGTGGGATGGGCCCTGAAGGCGAGGGACGAGCTACTCTTCGCGATCTTTCCCAACGATGCTGAGAGGACCGTGTGCCAGATTCAAAGGACTCCGATTTTTGATAATCTGCTGTTGATGGATGAGGGATGTGCAAGCTGCCGTCATTGGACACCGGTCCCTTCCGATATGATCATCGATGTCCGGCGAGCGGTAACCAAGCATCTTCCGATGGGATGCAGAGGCGGGAGGGTACAATACCGACGTTCCGTTGGGCGGATCGGCGGCGCTCGCGGGCAGGGGGGGGTCCGACACCCGTATAGGTCGGATGCATCGTCCGTTATCGTCCATTGGATGCTGTCTGGGATATTTTTAGTGATATGTAATATAACCAGCACAGCCTATTATAGGGTCCATGGAAGAATGGAGGTTCCGTCCATGAAGGCCGTCGCCATCGCAGCCGTGCTGGTCGCGGTGGTCGCCGTCGCAGGCGCGGGAGCGTTCCTGCTCATGGGCGGCGGAGGGGACACGGCGGTCGTCTCGGGGGAGGCCGACGAGTACGGATCGATTCCCGCCGCGGCCGAGGCTAGGATCGTGGATTCGATCGAGGCCGAGATGGAGAAGGGGAGCAGGGACATCGAGGTCAGGATAACATCGCCCTCCTCGGGGACGGTCTCCGTGCCGTCGGGAATAGTGGAAGCGGCGAAGGACGCCGGCGCCTCGCTGTCGCTGGACATCGGGGGCGCCGTCGTGGAGATACCGGCCAAGGCCCTGAAGGCCCTCGGCGGCGGCGTGTCGCTGTCGGTGGCTGAGGGGACCGTTCCCGGGACATACTCCGGCCTGGAGGGCCGCCCCGCCTACGAGTTCACGCTAGAGTCCGGCGGCTCCGCCGTTCAGAGGTTCTCCGGGGACCTGGAGGTCTCCCTGCCCTACGAACTGAGGTCCGGGGAGAAGCCCGGGGACATCTACATCGCCTACCTGGGCGACAGGATCGAGGAGATCGCCTGCTCGTTCAAGGACGGCACGGTCTCGTTCAAGACCTCCCATTTCTCATCGTTCGCCATCGCATGCAGGCAGGGCGGCCAGCCCGAGCCCGTGGGAGGCGATGTCATCTACCCGAGGGAGCTCCAGGAAACGGAGCCCTCGCAGTGGTCCTACGTGGGAGGGGACGCCGGGAGCTTCGGCGTGACCGACTCCAAGGCGCCGACCGAGAAGGGCGACATGCGGATGCTCTGGAAGGTGGAGTCGGAGATCGACGCCTCGGCCACCGCCTGGAAGACTCCCAGCTCCTGCCTGTGCGTGGGCGACAGGGTGTACTACTACAACGGCCAGGAGTCCGCGCTGTACTGCGTGGAGGTGGACACGGGGAAGACGATCGCCAAGGCCTCCTGCCCGTCCAAGACCGTCTACAACATGGCGATCACGTACGGGGACGGGAAGGTCTTCGCCGTGACGTCCACCGGGATGGCGTCGATACTCTACGCGTTCGACGCCGCCACCATGAGGCAGCTCTTCGTATCCGTCCCGGTCGACGGAGGGGAGACGCAGGGCACGGTGACGTACCATGACGGGAGGGTGTTCTTCGGCACCTACTCCGGCGACTACGCCTGCTTCTCGTCCGAGGACGCCGATACCGGCAGGACGGACGAGGCGGCCGAGCCCCTGTGGCTCCTGGGGAGCGACGGGTGGTACAACGCGACCCCCGCCTTCTTCGACGACCTCATCGTGCTGGTGCAGAGGGGCTTCGACGACATGGGCGCCACCGCCTACCTCATGGAGGCCGCCACCGGCAGGGTGGTGGACTCGATCCACTTCGACAGGGAGTACTCCTCCTCGGGGGCCACGGCCTACGAGGGCAGGGTGTACATCCCGCTGAACAGGGTAGCGGACCGCACCGAGACGGAGCCGAACGAGAACACCCCGGAGAAGCTGGCGATACGTTCCTACAAGGTCGCATCAACCGGATTCGACAGGTCATCGGAGAAGTATTGGGAATCCGACGACAGCTACTGGAAGACGAACTTCGGCGGCAGCGTCTGGGGAGGCACCCAGTCCATCCCCGTGATCTGGAACGACACGATCTACATCGGAGGCGGAGGGAAGACACTCGGGAGCAACGAGCCCCTGTGGTTCATCGACATCGCCGGGGACGGGAGCATGAAGACCCGCGCCTACCTGAAGGACGTCTGCACCAAGGCCACGCCGGTCATCACCACCGCCTATTCCGCGGAGGACAACGGATACGCCGTCTACATCTACGTCATGGAGTACGGCCACGTCTACCAGGGGGAGGCCGCGGACAGCGCCAACGGGTACGCGGACATCTTCGTGATCAAGGACGTGAAGGGGAAGGCCCCGTCCGTGGTGTTCAAGCTGAGGCCGGACCCGGCGCAGTTCTGCTACCAGAGCTTCTCGGTCTCCGAGGACGGATACGTGCTGGTGAGGAACGACACCACCCTGTTCTGCTACGGCGTCGGCAGCGCCTACACCGCCGGCGATGTGGAGGCGGCGATCGACAGGTTCGTCGCGATGAGCGCGGACGGGAACGCCAACTACAGGGACTACCAGAGGATCCTGGGCAGGTACGAGGGCCTGAGCGAGCAGGAGAGGGCCAAGGTCCCCAACTACTCGGAGCTGGATGCCGCGTGCGTGACGCTCACCCTCAGGACCGCCGCCGGCGACATGGCGGTCAGGGTCCCGAAGGGCTCGATCGTGGACATCCCAGACGTCCCGGTGCCGGAGGGCAAGGTGCTCACCGGCTGGAAGGACGGGAGCTCGGCATGGACGTCGTTCAGCACGCCGGTACAGCGCGACACCGTGCTCACCCCGGTGTACGCCGATGCGGTGACGATCACGTTGGACCCGCAGAACGGCTCCGGCAGGACGTCTGTCGAGGCGGCCAAGGGCGGGTACATGCCCTACGTGTACGACCCGTCCAGGGAGGGCTACCGGTTCGGCGGATGGTTCGACGGGTCGGCCCAGTACGTTCCCAACGGGACCAAGGTGACCGGGGACGTGACCCTCGAGGCCCAGTGGCTGAAGGTGAGCATGCTGAGGTTCGACTCCGACGGAGGGTCGTACGTCTCCGACATCTACTACGGGGTGTACGACAGGCCCCTCGGGGACCTGCCCACATCGGTCAGGGCCGGCTACACGTTCAAGGGATGGTTCTACGAGGGCAGGGAGTACACCTCCAAGACCGTCTACGGGTTCGAGGAGCCCATAACGCTGAAGGCGAAGTGGGAGGAGAACTCCGAGTCCACGGTGGACAACGGGAAGGGGCTCTCGGTCACCGGGAAGTTCCCGGCGGATTCCTCGCTCTCGACCACCCAATCCAACAGGAACGGGTACACTTACAATAAGATAAACGATGCCTGCAAGAAGGAGACGGGATCCGATTCCGACTGCGTCCTGGTGACCCTCAAGGGGGACGGCGTCAACGACGAGCTGAAGCTTACAATCAAGGTGAAGGCCGACCCCAAGTACGACGGGAAGGAGGTCCAGGTGTTCTACTACCAGGACAAGGTCGTGTCCGCGACCGGCAAGGTATCGGGCGGGTACCTGGTGTTCGACGCCTACGGCTACGCCATCACCGGCGGGATGCAGCTCACATTCGGGGTCCAGGCCGGCGTGATGGCCGGCGGATCGTGGTGATCTCATGAACAAGAACATACTGATAATCATACTCGTGGCGGTCGTGGCCGCGGCCGGGATAGGCGCGGCGGCCGTCATGATGACCTCCGGAGGGGGGAGCACCGAGGAGGGCGATGCGTACAGCGTCACCCTCCAGGTGGACCAGGGCGACGGGACCTACAAAGCATATTCCGCAGAGGGCTCCACGGTCGCCGGGATACTGGAGTCGTCCCTGGGGGACGACATCGAGCTGAAGAGCAACGGGAACGTCCTGAGCTACAAGGGCAAGGCCAACGCTGGGGACGAGTCGTGGATCGTGTTCAGGTGGCAGAGCCTGAACGGATGGATCCCGGCCAAGGACTCCGACGTCCACGACGGCACCACCCTGGTGCTGGAGTACGCCAAGAAGATAGTGAAGGGCGGCAAGACCGAGTACGAGCAGCCCGGGTTCAGCGTGGTCAGCGAGGCCTACTTCTTCGTCCAGATACCTTCGATGTCCGAGATAGAGAAGAACGCGAGGGACCCCAACTCCAAGGCGGACGACAAGTCCGAGGGGACGAAGCTGACGACCTCCGAGAGGTTCGACATACTGATGGGCTGGCTGGAGAAGGCCGGCCTGGACATACCCACCATGGAGGCGGGAATATGGATCAAGGGCGAGGGCACCAACGTCAACGAGGCGCTGGCCGACGCCGTCCAGAAGTGCCTGTTCCCCTCCTGCACCATAGAGGCGGTGGAGGTCAAGGGGGAGATGGTGTACAGGCTGGACGGGGAGGACTTCCACAGCCACCTCACCAGCACCGACATGTTCGGCTGGTTCACCGGTTTCTTCGGGTGGAAGGACACGCAGCTCAAGAACGGGGATTGGACCTACTGGTCCCAGTTCTCCTACAGCCCCAACGCCAAGACGCTGGACGACACCAGGCAGTGGACGTACAACAGCCTGACCCTGGGCAAGTACGACATGAGCAGGTACCACTACTTCGCGCTGGTCCTCCAGACCACATCCGAGAAGCAGGCCGACGACGGCGTGGAGATGGTGATGCCCACCCCGGCGGACATACCGAAGGAGCTGCTGCGATAGCATGAACGCCGCCCAGAGGAAGCTGGCCATTACCGCCGCGGTCGCGGTGGCGGTGCTGATCGCCACCCCTGCAATGGGTCTCACGCAGGCAGAGGCCGAGGGCAGGAGCGGAGTGGTCATCGACTTCGGGTACTGGGACACGGTATGGGTGAACGTGGACTTCGGCGACGGCATGGACGGCTACCAGGCGCTGGAGAAGGCCTGCGAGCTGAAAGGCTTCCCCCTGGTCTACCAGGACGAGGAGCGCACCGTGGTGTTCTCCATCAACGAGCAGTCCAACCTCCAGGGGAAGAAGTGGGGCATGTACCTGCTGGATGGCAAGGGGTGGGCCGCGTGCGATGATCCGAGGTCCGTCCAGCTGGATAAGGGGGACATCGTGGCATGGGCCAGGGCGTCCGGGCCCGAAGACGTCATCCCCGGCACCGACCAGTCCGGGTTCACGTACTACAGCTACGCCGAGGGCGGGCACTCCCTGAAGACGGGGGAGAAGCTCAAGGTGGTCTCCCTGGCTCCGTCCGTGACCGAGACCATATGCTCGGTCGGAGGGCTGGAGTACATCGTTGGCACCGACCTGTACAGCAATTACCCCGCAGGGGTGGTAGAGAAGAAGGCCGACGGGACGATCAAGAACGTCGGCGGCTACTCCGACCCGAACTACGAGTGGATCGTGAAGCTGGGGCCCGACGTGGTGTTCTGCGAGGGCGGCACGGGGGAGCACGTGGCCATGGCCGACAAGCTCCGCAAGTCCGGCGTGAACTGCGTCGTGACCTACGACGTCACCACGCTGGACGTCCTCTACGACAACATCTGGATGGTGGCCTCGGCCATGGGGCTCAGCGAGAACGCCAACAGCGTGATCCAGACATTCAGGGGGACCGTGGATGCCGTTTCGGGAGTGATCGGGTACCAGGCGCCGGTGAGGACCTTCATAGCCTTGTCGGCGGACCCGTCCCCGTGGACCTCCGGCAGCGGCACATTCGCATCGGACATCATAACGAAGGTCTCCGGCCACAACGTGTTCGACTCGCAGTCGTCATCGTGGTTCATGGTCTCCAAGGAGCAGATATACGCCAAGCAGCCGCAGGTCATGGTCATACTGCACGGGGACGAGATCGTCTCCCAGGAGCAGTACGACGAGGTCCTGGACCGCATGGACGTCGTGTGGAAGGAGACGCCGGCATACAGGAACGGCGACGTCTACATCTTCTCGGGGAAGGCGGCGGACCTCCTGTCCAGGCCCGGGCCGAGGCTGTGCCAGGCCGCGGAGCTCCTGGGGAAGGCGCTGCATCCCGAGCAGTTCGAGTACAGGGACCCGCTGGATACGATCCCGAAGTACCTCGGCAGCGACTATTACGATTATCTCACTTATCAGAGGGGGTCCGCATGAAGGTCTTGGCAGCAGTCATCTTGGCGGCGGTCGTCGCACTGACGGTGATCCCGGCCCCAGAACTGGATGCCGACCAGGGGGACATGGTCCTGGTGGACTTCGGCAACGGCTCGTACACATGGTACGAGAACAGAGGGGGCGGGACGTTCGGTGATGTGCTCGCATCGTCGGTGGACGATGCGTCCGTCAGGGACGACATCAAGACGGCGTCCGCCGGCGACTGCCGGTGGCGCATGTACCAATGGGACGGCGCCTGGGCGGATGCCGGCGCGTCCCTATCGGCATCGTGCTCCGGAACGGTGGCGTTCGGGTTCTACCCTGAGGGATTCGCTCCCGTATCCACACCGGATCACCCTACGTCATGGACCGTCTTGGGCGGCTCCTCGTCCGCGTCGAACGTTTCCGTGTCCCACGGCCGGACGGATCCCGCGATGCCCGTGGAATGGTACAACACCTACACCACAGGGTACGTCGACTCAGGGCTCGTGGTCGCCGGGGACATGCTCTACCATACCACCGGCGGCGCTTACGGGGCCACCGGAGGGGACGAGGATGCCTGGGTGTACGCCCTGGACAGGTTCACCGGCGCCATCGTTTGGAAGTACCACGAGCAGAAGGGCGCCGGGTACGAGGTCACCACGCCCCTGATCGTGGGGGGCTACCTGGTGGTGACGTTCACCTGCGGCGACGTGATCTGCTTCGACAGGTTCACCGGGGAGGTGAAGGATACCACGAAGGTGGAGATCAACCCGCCCACGGACGATGACGGCGATGTCATCTGGGAGGGGAGGGTCTTCCAGACCGGCGGCACCACTCCGGTCTACGATTCCGGGAGGATCTACTTCGGGACGTCATCCGGGACGGTTATGTCCCTCAGGCTGTCGGCCGAGGGGACCTTCCATACCGACTGGGAGTACGTCCCGTCATGCGAGAGGAGTTCCTCCGGGGACTACATCGGGACCAGGGGCTGCTTCTACTTCCACGCCCCGACCATCGGGGACGTCGACGGCAGGAGGATGCTGTTCATAGGCAACTACGATGGCTACGTCCACGCTCTGGATGCCCGCACCGGCGAGGCCGTGTGGGTGGAGAGGGTGATCGACATGAGGGACGACAACAGGGCGGCTCCCGGGACTCCCGGGTCAGCCGCATCCATTTCCCTGTCCCCGGACGGCTCGCACCTGCTCGTCGGATGCACGGATGGGGCGCTGTTCTCGCTGGAGGGCTACATGGTGGCCCTGGACCCCGCGACCGGGGAGAGGCTGCAGGCCAACGGGGCCGATTGGAGGCTGGATGCGCTGTTCACGTCGCCGGTGGTGACGGAGAGCGGATTCTATACGTACGTGTCCCCGCTGTCGGCGGGTTCGCAGGCTTTCGCGACCGCGGACGGAGGGGAGGTCGAGGCCACCACCGCCGTCTACAAGTTCGACTGGGACGGGAGGGTGGTCTGGAAGTCGCAGGACTACCAGATGATCAAGGGGGCGCTGACCCTCGACGCGGACGGCATCCTCTACGGGACCGATTACTCCGCGGGGGCGTTCTGGCCCACGGGGGGCGGCCTCACCGCGATAGACTCCGCGACGGGGGAGGAGATCTGGAGGGTGCTGCTGTCGCCTTACACCGAGGACTCCTACTCGATGGTCCAGCCCACCGTGGTGGACGGGAAGATATACACCGGCAACGATTTCGGCGCCGTCTACTGCCTATCCGACATCAAGGGCGAGGGGACCGACGAGGAGAAGGTGAAGGAGCTCCAGACGGTCGGGTTCGCCCATTGGTCGTGGTACCTTGCGGCAGGTGTAATATCCGTCGCGATTTTCGCTTTCGCTATGCTTTACAGGAGGACCGTACGATGTCCAAAGGAGGTTTGTTCTCTCAGATGAAGGACGGATACAGGGGCCTGAAATCCGATCTGGAGGAACCCGACGTATCCGAGATTGAGCTGAAGAAGAAGAGGTTCAGGCTGATCGTCCTGTTCGGCGCGTTCATGTCCGTGATCGCCTTCCTGATATCGATCTCGATATCGTCAGGCGGGGTGATACCGCTGAGCGACGCGGTCTCCGCGCTGTTCTCGTCCATCGCGAAGTCCATCAACGGCGACGGCAACCTGGACATGATTGAGCTATACGTCTACAACGCCAGGCTCCCAAGGACCATAGCGGCCATCGCGGTCGGCGCGGGGCTGTCGATAGCCGGATGCATGTACCAGGCCATCATCAGGAACCCCCTGGTAGACCCGTACATCACCGGGGTGTCTTCCGGAGCCGGATGCCTGGCCATAGCCGCGACGGCCATCGGGTTCTCCATCCCTTTCCTCGCGGACAACTCCCTGTACATCATCCCGTTCATGGCCATCGTCGGAGGGATAATCGCATTCATGATCACCATGACCGTCGCGGAAGGATCCGGAGGGGCATCGATCAACTACATCCTGGCCGGTACGATAGTGGGCTTCGCGTTCGCCTCGGTGCAGACCATATTCATGTCCATGGGCAAGGACAACCTGACAGACATCATGTGGTGGCTCTACGGGTCCTTCGCCAACGTGACATGGGAGAACGCCTGGATAGTGTTCATCCCGGTCGTGGGAATATCCGTGATAGCGATGGTGTGGGCCAGGGAGTTCAACCTGTACTCCATGGGCGAGGACCAGGCCGCCCAGCTCGGGCTCAACGTGAAGAGGTTCAAGAGGATCACGATGATCGTGGCATCCGTGCTGACATCGCTCTGCGTGGCGTTCTGCGGGATCATAGGGTTCGTCGGCCTGGTGGTGCCGCATGCATGCCGCATGGCGCTGGGGAGCGACCACCGCCTGATAATGCCCGCATCCATAGTCATCGGGGCGATGCTGATGCTGTTCGCGGACCTGGTGGCCAGGACCGTGCTGTCCCCGGCGGAGCTGCCCGTGGGGGCGATCACCGCGCTGATAGGGACCCCAGTGTTCGCGTACATGCTCATGAAGAGGGGGCGCCACTATGACGGACGATGTCCCGGTGCTGAGGATCAGGGGCCTCGTGAAGGACTTCGACGGGTTCAAGGCTCTCAACGGCATAGACCTGGAGTTCGGCAAGGGGCTCCTGATAGGGCTGATAGGCCCCAACGGATGCGGGAAGTCCACGATGATGAAGTGCATCTCCAGGACCCATCCGCAGACCGAGGGGACCATAGAGGTGGACGGCAAGGACGTCTCGGCCATGAAGCCCGCCGAGGTCGCCAAGATGGTGGCGAACGTGCCGGCGGAGGCCGGGCAGACCTTCGGGATAAGCGTCATGGACATGGTGATGCTGGGGAGGTATCCTTTCGTGGACAGGATATGGTGGGAGGACCCCGAGGACGAGAGGATCACCAGGGAGGCGCTCCGCACGTTCGGCATCGACCATCTCAGGAGGAAGCAGGTCGCGCTGTGCTCCTCGGGAGAGAGGCAGCGCGCCCTCATCGCGAAGGCATACGTTCAGCAGCCCAAGCTCATGCTGGTCGACGAGCCCACCTCGCACCTGGACATGAAGTACAAGCTGCAGGTCATGGAGTACCTCCAGAAGATGGCCCGTGCCGACATGACCGTCATGGTCGCGGAGCACGACATATCGCTTATGGCCAGGTACTGCGACCTCTGCATCATCATGAAGAGGGGGGAGGTCGTCGCCGTGGGGGACCCGAAGGAGATCATCACCGAGCAGCTGATAAGGGACGTCTACGAGGTCGAGGCCAGGGTCGGATTGGATGCCGACGGGGAGATCTACGTGCTGCCGAAGAGGTACATCGAGGGGAGTCTCTGAATCATGGTGTGTTTCGGATAGATATGGTTCAAGAATAAAATGAAGTTGAACTTCGGATTTTTCTTATACTTGCAATGCATGCATCAATCATGATCCCGCGCACGATACTTCCGCACATACTGCACGACATACCGCTCAAACCTGTGATACTGATAACCGGTGCGCGTCAGTGCGGGAAGACCACCCTGTGCGAGCTGATATCCAAGGAGCACGGGTTCAATTATGTGACGCTGGCGGACCGCAGCGAGAGGACGATGGCGCGTCAGGACCCGGACATGTTCCTCAAGGTCCATCCGGCACCGCTCATAATCGACGAGGTCCAATACGCAAAAGGATTATTCGATTCCATAGAGGCGGTAATCGACAGGGCGAAATTCGAGACGGGCCATAACGAAGGGATGTACATCCTGACGGGGAGCCAGGCCTACAAGCTCATGGAGGGCGTCTCCCAGTCCATGGCCGGGAGGGTATCGATATTCAGCATGTCCCCGCTGAGCGCGAACGAGATCATCGGAAGGGACGAGGTCCCGTTCGAGGTGGATTTCGAGGAGAACATCAGGCGTTCCTCGGAGCCGAGGACGGATGTAGGCGAGATCTACGGGAGGATACTGCGCGGTTCGTATCCGGAACTGTATCAGAAGCCGGATCTCAAGACATCCAGATTCTATTCGGATTATCTGGATACGTACATCGCCAGGGATGTGAGCGAGGTCATCAATCTGAAGGACAAGGAGAAGTTCCTGAGATTCATGGGGGTGGTCGCTTCATTGACCGGGCAGGAACTGGTATACGAGACGATATGCAAGGCCGTGGGCGTATCCAAGCCCACGGTGGAATCGTGGCTGAGCGTCCTGAAATTGGGCGGGATAGTCCATCTCTTACCCTCCTACAGCGACAGATCCGCCATAAAGAGCGCTGTCAAGCGTCCGAAGCTGTACTTCTGCGACACCGGTCTCGCCTGCTACCTCTCAAGGATCTTCGACCCCGAGACGCTGAGGGCGGGCTATCTTGGAGGGCCGATGGTCGAGACGTACATCGTTAACGAGATCCTGAAATCGTATTCCAATAACGCCGAGGATGCCGGATTCTATTACTACAGGGATAAGAACGGCAACGAGATCGATCTGATAATAGTGAAGGGTGGTAAACTGACCCTGATCGAGTGCAAGGCCGGGATGGCATTCCATGCATCCGATGTCAGCGCATTCAGCAGGCTGGAGCGCTCCAATTATGAGATCGGGCCATCCTGCATCATATGCATGACGGAGAAGGCATATCCACTGAAGGAAGGCGTCTATGCCATCCCGATGACATCGATATGATGTCAGCGCATAGGTGCAAACACGTGACAGACCTGGCATCCGAATAGACGGATGCATGACCCGGAATAGGAAAGCGCGATGCATATGGATTATACGGTCATATCCCACGGGAAACTACAATCCAAAGGAATGAATGATGGATGTTAAATCCAGAAGCGCCGTTACGGTATACGATGTCGGACGAGCACGCGGAGGGACCGGATTCCTGGAAGGGCAGGAACGTATGCTGTTTCAAGTGCGGCCATCGCTGGGCCTCCCGTTCGGATGAGCGCCCCGTGTCGTGCCCGTCATGCCGCTCCCGGCGCTTCGACGTGCCGCCCAAGGGGTACAGGTGCTCCGGGTGCGGCGCCGGATGGGTGCCGAAGGACTTCGATGACGCATGCCCCTGCTGTGGCCTTCCGGTATCGGACACCGGCAAGGGGACCGAGTTCTCATGCAACCAATGCGGGCATCATTGGGTCTCCCGCGGCCCTGAGAAGCCCGTGAAGTGCCCCAGATGCAAGTCCCGCGGCTGGTCGGAGCCCAAGACGCCCCAGTTCACCTGCCGCAAGTGCGGATACGTCTGGAAGAGCAGGACGGAGGCGCCGAAGTACTGCCCCGGGTGCAAGTCGAACACATGGGACAAGGACACCTTCAAGCTTAAGTGCTTCAGGTGCGGCCACAAGTGGGTGCTGAGCGAGGGGGCCGACCCGGACACGGTCAGGACGTGCCCCTCGTGCAGGTCCAAGAAATGGAACGAGCTGCCGCCGGTGAGGACATGCTCGGCGTGCCATGGGAGGTTCGTCTCCAGGGCGCCCGGGAAGGTATGCCCGGCTTGCGCGGGAAAGACGGCGCACAGGATGGAATGCGGGTTCTGCGGGACGTCCTGGACAGCCGAGAGGGAGGCCAGGGTGTGCCCCGTATGCGGGCTGATCCTATCAGGGGAGGACGGGTCCGAGAGGAACACGGTCCTGTGGGACGACGGCGAGAGCAAGCTGAACTATCTCTTCAAGGACGGCATCGGGTGCGTCTACCTGTGGAAGAGGGGGTACCCCGACAGCTGCGAGTACCTGGACTCCCTGCTGGGGAGGAAGAACCTCAGGTACAACACCCTGGTGGGAAGGGCCATGGATGGCCGCTACGGGGATTTCTGGAGGGGCCTGGCCGAGGACCTCCACGCGAGGAGGGACATGTATGCCGAGAACATCCCGTACCTCACCGGCCGCCTGGGCCTGGACCCGGGCGATGCCGAGATCCTCGCCCTGCACTTCGTGGGGATGAGCCCGGAGGTCATAACCCTCAGGCTGGATATGAACATCAGGGATGTGAGGGCGGCCTTCACCAGGATACAGGATGCCTACAGGAAGAGCGACATAGTCGTGAACGACTCCGTGTACACCGACGACCCCATCTCGTGCTACGACGGCGAGCGATGGACATTTCTTACTGGTATGGTTCCCCATTTCGGAACAGTTTCCCCGCAATGTAAATAAAAACGACCCCATTATTACACATTTCTGAGGATTGGACAGATAATCTATATGGTTCCGCCATCGATTGGATGGGTACTCCAACATGGGTGGGATACCGATGATCGACGAGTCCGAATTCCAGATGGGCATGAGGCGCCTCGAGCGCATCCTGCACGATGGCGTCCAGACCGCCGATGCCGACCCTGAGGTCCGCATGAACGTCTGCAAGATGTGCAACCACGTTTGGAGGTCCCGCAGCGATTCCACGCCGAAGCACTGCCCCGCCTGCAGGTCCACCCTGTGGGACAGCGACGAGGCGAGGACCGTCAGGTGCTACAGGTGCGACCACACCTGGACCACGACCCGGGCGGACATCGTGAGGTGCCCCGCCTGCAGGAGCAAGAAGTGGGACAGGGAGACCGTCGTGCTGGTCTGCAGGAGGTGCGGGAGCCGCTGGGAGGACACCGCGAGGGCCGGCGCCGAGGTGTCGTGCCCGGAGTGCGGGGTGCTCTCGAGGAGCGATTACAGGGCGGCCCCGAAGGAGAAGGAGACGCTGGCAACAGTGTCCAAGCCGCACTGCGATTCCGCGCTGAGCGAGGATGCGCTTCGGAGCATGTGGGAGGAGGACGGCGACCTTGTCAGGTCCATGTACCTGAGGAATCGGGGGATGTCCGCCGAGCAGGCGGACGTCATAGTGCAGTTCGACGGCGGGATGACCGCCACGGAGATCGCATGCAGGATGTCCATGCCCGTGTGCGACGTGATGAGGATAGTGCTCCCTTACATGGAGCTGTGCGAGTCCATGGGGGTGAGGTCCTGGAGCTGATCAGGGGGAACGTATACGGCCCGGTCACCAGGTACTCGGACTCCCACATATTCGTCGCGCTGGACCTCATGAACGGGGAGGGGCGCGTGAGCAGGAAGGCCCTGGCCGAGAGGACCGGGCTGGGCGAGGGGAGCGTCAAGGGGATGCTGAACGTCCTGAAGGACTGGAAGTGGATCGAGATCAACCAGTCTGGGGTGGCCCTGACCGAGTTCGGCAGGAGGAACTTCCTCGGATTCGGGATAAGGTTCGTCGACATCCGCGACGACACCTATGCGGTAGGGTTATATCAGCAGGGCGCCGTGGTGGAGGGCGTGGCATCGGCCGTCACGAACGGGATGGCCCAGAGGGACGACGCCGTGAGGAACGGCGCCATAGGGGCGTCCGTGTTCGTCATGCGCGACGGGAGGGTGGTCCTCCCCGAGATATGGGACATGGACGAGAAGGACCCGGGGTTCGCCGGGAGGGTCAGGGCCGCCGGGATGAAGGACGGGGACGCGCTGGTCCTCGTCGGAGCGGACTCCCCGGAGGCGGCCAGGGTCGCGGCGGCCGCGGTCGGGCTGGGGATGAGATGAGACACTGGGTGCTGCTGGCCATCGCCGTTTCCGCGCTGTTATCGGTGTCCTGCGGAACGCAGGGGGCCGATGCGGCGGAGACGGGGTGCGACGGCACCGTGTACACTTATGAGACCCACGGATCGGCGCATCCCGATTACTACTGCGTGATAACCGGGGTGGAAACGGACGTTTCCGTCCTCCACTCGCCGGCGGTGCTGGAGGGGTACGATGTCAGGATCATAGCATCCGGCGCTTTCGACGGGTGCTTGATGGAATCGGTCATCCTGCCCCGCAATCTGGAGGTAATCGAGGCAGGGGCGTTCACCGGATGCCCGGCATTGAAGGACGCTTATCTCATGGGCGACCGCCCCGTCATGGAAGGGGCGTTCCCCGCCGGAGTGGTGATGCATTCCATTCCGGGGAGCGGGGGATGGGGAGATGCCGAACCAATCGAGGTTATCGCCGAGGGCGGGGTGGAGTACGCCATCCTCCCGGACGGCGCCGCAGTCATCGGAGGGACGCCGGCGGGCGGGAAGCTCTTCGTGAAGGGGGAGGTCGGCGGCCATGATGTCGTATCGATCGACCACTACGCCTTCGCCGGGACCATGACGCCGGACGGGACGGTCGACAGGAGGTCGGACATCTCGTCGGTGATCCTCCCCGAAGGCCTGGAATCGATCGGGCAGAGGGCCTTCTACTACAACGACCTGGAGGAGGCAGACCTGCCGCCATCCGTGAGGTACGTGCAGGACGAGGCCTTCCGCGCATGCTACGGCCTGTCGGATGCGGAATTCCCCCCGAATTTGACGTACATAGGATTCGAGGCGTTCCGCGACTGCCGCTCGCTGACGGAGCTGACCATCCCGAATACGGTGGGATACATCGGCGGAGGGGCGTTCTACATCTGCGACGGGCTCAGGAGCGTCCGCGTCGATACCGATATCTCTCAGAGGATGTTCGGATGGTGCACCTCCCTGGAGGAGGCCGACCTGGGGAGGGGCGTCCATGCGATAGGGGACATGGGGTTCTACAGGTGCGAGTCGCTGGTATCCGTGGAGATGCCGGAGGGCGTGTCCGAGGTGTCGCCCGAGGCGTTCCGCGACTGCATCTCCCTGGAGCAATTGGATCTGGGGGACGCGGAGAGGATCGGGAGGTCGGCCTTCAGGGGATGCGAGTCCCTCGTATCATTGGACCTGCCGGCGGCGATATCGTCGCTGGGAGGCTACTGCTTCGCCGATTGCATAGGGTTGTCGGACATCTACGCGCACGGCAGCGCACCGGACGGGGATGCGACCGCGTTCCTGAATGTGGACGCCACGCTGCACTGCGGCAAGGGGGACATCGATTCATGGGAGTCCGGCGGGTACGGGCTGGAGGTGCGGGCGGACCTGGGAGGCGGCGGTCCCAGCCTGATGATCGCGGCCATCGTTATCGCGATCGCGGCCGTGATCGCGGCATCCCTGGTGCTGTGGAGGAGACGCCGACCCATATGCGTTCGGGATCGATGAGGGCAGGGCCGATGCACTTATCCATGCGAAGGTGCGACCGTTTCTTCGAACACGTCCTCTGACAATTGCTATCGATTGTCCGCCATCCCCATTGATGATGCATAGGTGGATACTCTATCCGGATCGGGGATTCGAAAACAGCCGTGTCCTCCGGCCGATCGTTCCATCCTATGAGGGCCTGCGGGAGGCGGATGCAGCCGCCGAAGGCATCGTCCGCTTATTCTACGTAGGGAACAGGGGAGGCGGAATCCCCATCCGTTCTGCGATTTCGCGGGCGAAGTTGGAGGATATATGCATCTAGACATCTCTTACCATTCCCAGCCAAAAAAAGGGGCTGGATATTGTTTGGGATAATCGTTGCGAGTTTTAATAAATATCATCGCAACGCATGACGTTCCCGAAACACGCGAGTGTAAAGAGCCGAGGGCAGAAAGGAGGAGGTGCGACCGGATATTGCGGGAATGCAAGCATCTTCCTGCTTGATGCAAAGACGGTCAACGTCTAAATCGGACTCTAAGGAGGTAATGATATGAAAAAAATGATACTTCTTGCTTTAACTGCAATAGTGTTGGTGTCTTCGCTGACAGCGGTGTTGGTGATCCACACGGGCGATTCGGTTGCAGACCCGGCACCGACTTATTCCTTCACTTATGATGGGTATACAGTCACACAGGTTTCAGAAACCCCGGGAGCAAATATGCTGGCAGTTAATTACTCAATAACGGGAAATGATGTGAACGGCACATACACTATAACCTATCCTATCAACAAAGGGGTGTATTCATTCGCTGCTAGTGATATTTCAGCAGTAAATTCAACAGTAATCATGATTCCACCCAAGATCATGAACGGTGAAGAAGAGGTCTTTGTATCGGCAATCGGTAGTTCAACCACTTCCTGTACTGCGGCAAATGGCGTGGAGAAATTATATCTTTTGACTGATGATAGGGAGTTGTCATTTTCTGCGAACTTCATAAGGAACTATTATAGCTCCTTGACGGATCTCGTTATCAAAGCAAAGGTTTCAACAGCTAACAATCTGATAAATGCTGCCAATAATATCGAGAGGGTATACATAAGCGAATTTGTCTCTATGAACAACGCCAATAATTTGTATAACGCTAATGGGCGTACAAACGGTCTTGTGGAATATAGTTTCAAGACACTTTCTAATACTTCTATCACTGGATCTCTAATTGGCAATGGCAGTGGCAATGGTTGCGTTGTAAAACTATTGCCAGGTTCTGTCAAAGCGACTTCTTTGAACATGAACAATGTGTCAGAGGTTATGCTAGACAGGGCAGATTGGGCAGATACAACAGAGATGGGGGATTTAGCAAATTCAGTTGTCAATCAAGGTGTGAATGCAAAGATTAGTTTTTATGGCGAATCTTCGGCACCTGCATCGTTTGACATAACCATATCACAAGAACAGACGGGCATTGTTATCGACAAAGAGCAGGCAATAGAGGGGGAGACAGTATCTATTACGTTATCCCCGCCTCAGGGTAAACAAGTCGGAGCAGTTTCTGTGGTGAAAGAGAATAACGAGAGTGTACAAACGACAGTCAATGCTCAAAATTCGAATGTATTCTCGTTCGTGATGCCCGCATCCGATGTGACGGTATCAGCTACATTCGAGAACGTACCTTCGGTATCGATAACAACTGCCGACAGTAATGTGGCCAAGGGATCGTCTACGAACGTCACCGTATCCGCAGACAATCTGAAGAACGTGAGTTCATTGTACATCACACTGACGTACGACACTACGGTGTTCGAGCTCAAGTCCCCTGCATACTCGAATCTGTTGGATTCCGCAATGCTCAAAGGGGATGTGACCAAAGGCGAGTACGTCGTAGCGTTCTCGGCACCTCAGAACTTAACCGGCGATCTGTTCACGTTCCAGCTGGAAGCCAAGGACGATGCTGCCGTGGGGACCTATGCGATCAGTTGTGTCGTCGAGATCAACGGTACCGTAAACAACGGAGTCAATCAGCCCGAAGCCACATACAACGATTCCTCGGATCTGACCATCGGAAATCTGATTGGGGATCTGGATTCGGACGGCGATGTGGATGAGGATGATGCGGTCTATCTGCTCCTCTACACGTTCCGTGCGCTGGAATACCCTCTGCCCGAGGGACAGAATGTCGACTACAACGGCGACGGAGTGATCAACTCCGACGATGCGGTCTATCTGAAGAACTATCTCACCGACCCTGCGCAGTACCCATTGGCGGGGAGCGCCTAAACCTTAAATCCCCAGCCGCGAGGCTGGGGGTATCTATCTACAGAGGGGAAGGTAAATGAAATACGCCGTGAAAGTTCTGATGCTGACAGCAGCCATAGTGGTATCTTTGCCTTTCCTAGTGGTAATCACGGAGACAGTAGGTTCCGTGACTGAATATGTGGATTACTCCGTAAATGCCGGCGAATGCAAAGATGTCAAATCGATCTATTTCGAGCTCAGTTATTCCGAAACGGATCTGAAATTGGATAGTGCTCAATGGAATCCGGATATCGTCGAATCCGCATCGTTGTGCAGGATAATAATCGACGATGATCGCGGAGTCGTCGCGTTCAGCGACTATACCGATATTTCCGCGGAGAAACCGTTGGTCCTGCTGCATTTCAAGAAAGTAAGCGAGAACCAGCATCCGGTCGTGAACGTCCGCGTCGAATTCAAGAACGGCACGGAGGCCGGTCCAGATGATACGCTGAAAGCCTATGACGGGGTCGCTTACGAAGGGACCGCGTCGTACATCGGCGGGAACCTGGTAGTGCAGGAGGGAGCTACCGTAGCGGGTTCATCGGTTACAGTGCCCATCTCCGTGTACGGAGGAGACAGCGAGCTCCTCTACAGCTATTCCATCGTCATCACGATCGCGAACGGGCATGTCACCCTGTCCGGTGCAGCAATCAGCGACGACGTATGCCTCTACATCCCCGATCACATCGCGGTCGGAAGCAACTCGTACGTCGTCGATTCGATCGCTGACAACGTATTCAAGGACAACAGCCATCTGAAGGGCGCGTTCCTGAACGAAGGCCTGAAGAGGATCGGGCAGTATTCGTTCAGCGGGTCGGGATTGGAATCCATCACTCTGCCGACTACGATGCAGTCCATAGACAGGTATGCGTTCAGCAATTGCACCGGCCTCGTCACGGTCTCCACAACACGTTCGGAAGGGATCCTGCCCAGCGATTACGAGAGCCTTTCGATCGATGGATATGCCTTTATGAACTGCACGGAACTGCGCCAGGTGTCGCTATCCTTCCACACGCTGACGGCGATGGACGGAAATCCGTTCTATCAGTCGGAAAAGCTGCAGAGCATTGAATCCGTCAACGGCAACGGAACTTTCCGTGTGGCGGACAATCAGGTATATCGGGATCAGACGCTCGTCATTGCGACGGCTGTCTCCGATTCCTATGAGACGGAATACGGGATCGGCGGGATCGGCGCCAGGGCCTTCATGGCATGCGGTTCTCTGCGTTCTGTGACGATACATAATACTTCCTCCATGACCATTTCTCAGGATGCGTTCAATGGAGTAGGTTTAACCTCCGTAACAATCGACGGCCCCATTGGGAGTATTCAATCGAAAGCATTCTTCGGTAACAATCTGGAATCCGTCACACTTAATGGGGTAACGGAAATATCTAATAACGCGTTCGGAGACAACCCCAATCTCTCACAGGTTTATTTGATAGACAGTACTGGAACAATATCCCAGGGAGCCTTTTCCGGTTCCCCTGTGACGCGGATCGAGTGCGACGGCAATTCCTCCGTCGCGATCAGCAATAAGGCGTTCGGCACTTCGAATGCCACCGCCCTGTCGATAGTCGGCCCGTTCAAGCTAACCGGGGGTTCGATCGGCTCTCTTTCCAACCTCAGAACAGTCACCCTATCCGGTGTGATCAGCATTGATGAAAACGCATTCGTCAATTCAGGCAACATCGAATCTTTCGAATGCAGCGGATCGGATGGTTACACATCAGATTCAGGGGCGATTCTGAAGAATGGAGCCGTTTTCATCGTTCCTCCAAAGGCCAAGAACGTCGCCTTCGAACAGCCTGTCTCCGGTATTTACGCCGGTGCTTTCAGCAATAATAAGGGCATAGTGCAGGTGACGTTCGGCGGCGGGGCAACATTCGCGGAGATACCGGATCACGCCTTCGAGGGATGCGCGTCCCTGGTGTCGATCAGCATCCCCGACAGCGTGCAGACGATCGGGAAGGATGCGTTCAGCGGTTGCTCGAATCTTTCGGAGGTCGTCTTCGGCGACAGCAGCTCCGTCAGGGTCCTGGGCGAAAGGGCGTTTTACGGAACGTCACTGTTGTCCGTGGAACTTCCGGCCACCCTGGAATCCATCGGGAGCGAGTGCTTCGGCGATTGCATAAGCCTCACCGTCGTCGGAATCAAGGGAGATTCCCTGACGGCGATCGGTGCGAAGGCTTTCGATAATACGGGCATAAGGGCGATAGAGCTGCCAGGCAGCCTGCAATCAATCGAGGCTACCACATTCGGCTCTTGTCCGAATCTAAGCGTGATAAGTTTCGGGGACGGCTCGCCGTTCTCGTTCGACGGTCAGGCCGTGTACCAGTCGGATAAGCTGATTTTCGTCCTCTCGACCGTGATATCATACCAGGTCCCCGCGACTGTAACGGAGATCGATGGGGACGCATTCGCTTCGGCCAAGGATCTCGCCGAGATTGTTTGCGATGGGAACGATCGCTATTCATCCTATCATGGGATTCTGCTCACGAAAGATCAGAAGACGATCGTTGCGGTTCCGGAGGCGATAAGCGACGTATTCGTCCCATCGACCATCACCGAATTGGATGCATCGGCCAAGTTCGCGAACGTTAACCACATAGGCACCTTCTACTGGGAAGGAGAAAGCATAAGCCTGGCCCAGTTTTCCAGGCTGAATGCCGACCGCGTCGTGCTGGTTTCAAGCGGGGATGTCGTCCTTGGACGGTTTGCGATAGGAACCGCGAGGGAAGTGGTGATCGTCTCAGGTAACGCCATCGAGCTTACCAGCTTTTCGATCCAGCAGAAGGCAGACACCGTCTGCCTTTCATCCAAGAGCATCCAGCTGGTGAGCAATTCGTTCAGAGCGGCTAGTTTATGCATCCAGCCAGTTTCCGGAATCGAATTCGCGGATTATCACGGAAACTTCAACGTGGTGGAGAGCAGATACGATGCGTTGTTCGTCCCGTACGAGGGCCTGGGTATCGGCGATTCCAAGCTGGGCGGGATGTTCGAGTTCGATGAGGCATCATATACCGTATCGACGCCCATAAGCTATCAGGGCGGAGTATCCATCTTCGTGGACAATCAGACCGGCGCTGTGCTGTCAGATATGGTCCTGGCGTCTGATACGATATCGTTCTCCGTCGATGGCAGCGTGTCGGCGGTCGGCGATCTCCAGGTATCGGTGGACGGGCACTCGATCGATCCTGCCGATTCCGGAATCTACATCTATGAGGTCCCGGCTGGCACCGGAGCAATCCATATAGAAGTCGGTCTGCTATCTTCGGACGTTTTCCATGACATCGTGTTCGATCTCCAGGGAGGGGACGGAGTCGAAGGCGCCAGAGTACAGCACGGGGGCACACTGAGGGCCCTTCAGCTGGATTCGCCCCTCAGATCAGGTTACACGTTCAACGGATGGTATACGGACGAGTCCCTGTCGCAGCCCTTCGATGTGGGTGCAAGAGTGACATCCGATGTCCTCCTGTATGCAGGATGGACCTACAACGACGGAAAGTACCTTGTCGGAGTGATCTCGCATCCTAGATCGGTGACGATGGAGTGTGGCGGAGAACCGCTCGCATCGGGAGAGCTCGTGCAGGGCGGTTCCGTCGTGAGCATATCGTTCGCCTCGGACACATCGTGGGAATGCATAGGCTGGACGGTCAATGGCGCCCCCGCGGGCGGCATCGACCTGCAGCTGACGCTGGACAGGGATTACTACATAGAGCCCGTGCTGCGCTACACATCGCCCTCCAACGTCCTGGTCGGAGTGACGGAGCAGAGGACGCCGGAATACGGCGAGGACATCGCGCTCCAGTGGAGCGTGCAGTACGACATAGATGCATCTATGAGCGTGTGGTCCGGGTTCCCCAGCATCCCTGCGATAATGGACAACGCCGTGTACATCCGTGCCGGTACGACCCTCTACAAGTACGATGCCGACACCGGCGAGGTATTGGCCACCGCGGAATCCAAGATGCTGGTCGCCTACTACCTCTATCTGGGTGTGGGCGGGGGCATGGTGTATGACTATGCCACCCATGCAGTGTACGATTCCGACCTGGTCAAGAGGTACGATTCGCCGAAGGAGTTCTCCGCGGTATTCTACGATTCCGGATACTTCTACGGGATCTGCGACGGCAAGGTCTACAAGATGAATGCCGCCGACGGCACGCTGGCAACCAACGGGCAGTGGAGCAGCGGAGTGGGATGCACATGGTTCGGTATGTACGGAACGACATCATCCCCGGTGTTCGCCAACGGGCACATGTACTTCATAGAGGCGACGGCCAACTCTGACTACCGCGGTCTGGCATCGGTGGATCTCGTCACGGGAGCGAAGACCACTCTGGAGATCACATCCCAGAGCGGGAGGCTCTTGGATGACGGATGGCTCACGTACGATGTCCACGACGGCAGGGTGATCCTGTTCATGTCCGCCTACTCCCAGGGATTGTTCGATTCGGGCGTATTCAGGAATGCGACCTCTACCGCGGTGGTCACGAACGCCGATGGAACATTGGGTGAGCAGTGCACAGTGGTGGATGTCGAGTACGATTCGTCCGCCATCTCGGCACTGGTCATCTTCAACGGACGCGGCTATGCGAACGGCAGTAGCCTGTTTGTCATAGACATGGACAAGCTGGAGGATGCGATACTGGCCTGCGGCCCTGGTCTGACGTCCATATCGTCAGCGGCATTCGAAGAGGAGTATCTCATCTACAAGGATGCGACCGTTTCTACCCATGGATCTATCGTGGTTTCGACAGGCTATTACGATGACACCGGGAAGGTCTACATTTACGTCCTGCCCTACAACCCGCCCAACAGGCTGTACATATTCGAGGACCAGGCCGGGAAGACGGAGGGCACAGGCTACTTTGCCACATCCAAGACCGGCAGCCAGTACAGCTCCCAGGCCGTGAGGGCTACCCTGAAGGGAAACCTCGTCTGGTATCTGGATTCCGGAACCGTCTACTGCTACGGAACGGCGGCGGCCAACCCCTACACCTTCCAGATAATCACGGACGATGGTACGAGGACGATCTCGGGCAACGGAATGACCGCCCTGGACGCTCTGCACGATGCGGTCACGAAGGTCGGAATCCAAAACAAGATCTCCGTATCGGGATATGTGATCGAGCTGGACGGAAAGGACGGGAGCTGGTCTATCGAGTCGTACTATGACAACAAGTGGAACCCGGTCACCTCGCTGTCCTCGAAGGCGAACGATGTCCACCACACGTACAGGATAGTGCTGCAGTCGTCCGCACCGGTCAAGACTGAGGTGCCGTTCGTCCTGGACCCCGAATCCCTTAATCTGAACATGAGCTCGGACGGGAACCAGGGAACTGTATCCGTGACCGGGGAGATCCCCGAAGGCGTATCATTCATATGGGAGGCTTCCGCGGACGATGTGGTATCGATCGCCGCATCGGATGATGGGAGGACGGCCACCATCACCGCGCTGGGCGAAGGGGTCGTATCGATCTCCGTCGTCATCAGCAGCGATGCATACTTCGGAGAAGCCCAGATGGAGGTCTCGGTCTCCTACCTGACGATAGAGCTTACGGACGCGTTCACCTACGACGGTTCCACGCACTTCCCGGCTTCCGAGGGAGTCCGTATCGTCGAGGGCAACAACATCCAGTCGGGAGCCGGCCAGTACCGCACGGTCCTGCTGCCCGAGTCCGGATACGTATGGCCGGACTCCACAAGCGACAGCAAGACCGTGGAATGGTCAATCTCCAAGGCGGTGCTCACGGCCACCTACAAGAGCGAGACCGTCAGTGCGGGCACCGCGCCGAGGCTCGAGGTGACCGTTATCGGCTTCGTGGACAACGAGACCGCATCCACAGCAGCCGGCTACGTCGCGCCCAAGGTGACCGCGACATCTACATCGGCCGGGTCGTACTCCCTCACGCCCAGCGGCGGAGAGGCGGACAACTACACCTTCACATACGTCTCCGGAACGCTGACGATCGTCGAGCAGGCGACCCCCACGGTCACCATCAACAAGAGGAGCGTGACGATCGACATCAATTCCGATGAGGCCCTTTCCGCGACACTGTCCGGCATATCCTCCTCCGTGACCTGGAGCTCGTCAGACGATTCCGTGGTCACCGTGAGCGCCAATGGTGGGCTGACCCCCGTGTCCATTGGGACGGCCACCATCACCGCGAATGCCGGAGGGTACAAGGATACATGCAGGGTCACCGTTGCATACGCTCCGCTCACCCTGTCGAAGACCTCGCTCGAACTCGAAACTGGATCCTCCGGAACGATCACGGTCACGCTGCCTCCGGGATACGCCTCGACGGACGTAGTATGGACCGCATCTGGAAATATAAGCATCCAGGCCAGTGGAAGCGAGGTCACGGTGACGGCCGGGTCCAAGATCGGCGGTTCGACCGTAACCGTAACGGTAGGGCAGTGGTACAGGACGGTCTGTGACGTTAATGTGATGCCGAAGGCCGGCACGTTCACGTACACGTTTTTCCTGCAGGCGCCCGACAACGCGCAGGAGGCCGACTTCGGCACCTCCGGGTACAGCATCTCCGACCTCAGGAAGGGGATAACGCTGACCGCCGTGGGCACCGATGCGGGCTCCGCGCTGGAATCCGCCCTGAACGCCGAGGGCATCCCATGCGCGTTCTACTCCGGCGGGGACCTGAAGTACTGGGTCGACCATATATTCAGGATGGGCGACGTGCACCTGGAGAACGGAGACTGGCAGTACTGGATCCAGTACCACGACGGCAGTTACAACGACTGGACCCTCGGGTACTACACCGAGGGAGGCTCGTTCAGCCTGATCTACGGAATCACCAGCGACCCGTCCAAGACCACTCCGATCGACGTCCCCGCGGCGGAGACCGGCCTCGTCTACAACGGTAAGTCGCAGACCGGAGTGCCCAACGGCACCGGCTACACCGTGGCCGGCGGGAGTGCAACCGCGCCGGGCGCGTACACCGCGACCATCACCCTCTCCGACGGGTATACCTGGAGGGACGGCACCTCGGCGCAGAAGACGGTGTCCTGGTCCATCTCCAAGGCGGTGCTAACGGCGACCTATGCCGGAGAGACCGTCGAGTACGGGACGTCCCCGTCGCTGATGGTGACTGTGACGGGATTCGTCAACGGCGAGAGCGCATCCACTGCGGCCGGCTACGTCGCGCCCAAGGTGACCGCGGCATCGACATCAACCGGAACGTACAAGCTCACGCCCGGCGGCGGAGCCGCGGACAACTACGCGTTCAGGTACGTGTCCGGGACGTTGACCATCGAGAATCAGGTCGAGAGCTCCGAGACAACGAACCCCGACGGCTCCCACACGGAGACCACCACGAGGACCGACGAGAACGGGACCACCGTGACCGAGACCACCACCAGCGCGGACGGGAATACCACCACCGTGGTCGAGACCGACCCCGACGGCAACAAGACGACCACCAAGACGGAGAAGCAGGACGACGGGTCCGTCAAGTCCACCACGACCAACCCCGACGGGTCGACCGAGGCCACCAGCACATCTGCGCCGACCGTCACCAAGACGGACGACGGGAAGGTGACCGAGACGTCCTCCAGCACCGTGAAGTCGGATGCCGGCGGCAACGTCACCGGTTACGTGGATTCCACGGTCACCGTGGTCGAGAGGTACGACGGATCCAAGGAGGTCTCCACCACGGAGACCGTCAAGGACGCCAGCGGGAAGGAGACCTACTCCAGGACCGAGGAGCACGCATCCGAGACGATCCGCGTCGAGCAGGACGCCGTGATCACCGAGTCCTCCAGCAAGATTACCGAGAGGGAGTCCGGAGTGACGACCGTCGTATCCGAATCCGTCACCGCAACCGTCTCCGCCGACGGCTGGGCCGAGACCGAGACCGTGAAGGAGCAGTCCGTCACCGGGGCTGACGGGAAGACAGTCAGTACCAAGGTCGTTGAGACCGTGACGCTGGACGCGGACGGGGACACCGTCACGTCCGTCGCCACCGAGGCGGTCTCCGCAGACGGGAAGAAGACATCCGAGAGGACCGTCGCGGCCGAGTCCGCCGACGGGACCGTGAGGACCGATGCGGAGGTCTCCGGAGATTCCGCCGAGATCATAACCGTCGTCGATGCGGCCTCCGCCGGCGGCGCCTTCGTGCTGTCCAAGGAGCAGGCGGAGCAGGCCGTCTCCCTCCAGGAGAAGGTCTCCGACGCCATCGCGGACGTGCAGGACCAGACCAAGGTCATCCAGGTCGAGTCCGCCGGATCGGCCGGATCGCTGACCGTGGCCCAGGATGTCATCGGGACCGTCGCGGAGTCCGGGTCGTCCCTCAGGATGTCCTCCTCCGCCGGATCCCTGACCGTGCCAAGCGAGGTCCTGTCCAACATCTCCCAGGAGGATGAGGTGACGATCTCCGTCACCCCAGCGAGGGATCAGGACATGAGCGGCGCCCAGAAGGACGCCGTCTCGGACGCCGTCGCCGTGGACGTGAGGATCATGTCCGGCGACAGGAGCCTCGGCAACCAGCTTGACGGGACGGTCACCATCTCCGTGAGGTACACCCCCGCGGACGGCAAGGTCGCGGTCGCCTACTACATAGCCGACGACGGCACCAGGGAGAGGATGGGAGGAGCCTACGATGCCGAGAAGGGCGAGGTCTCCTTCGACACCACCCACTGCTCCATATACGCGATCTTCGACGAGGACGCCGAGCCCGCGGGCGAGGGCGGGAGCGACAACACCCCGCTGTACATCGGAGCCGCGATCGCGGCGGTCGTGCTGATCGCCGTGGCCGCGGTGCTGATCTCCCGCAGGAGCCGAACGACCTTTCCGTAAACAGGCCCGTCCGGGATCCCCCGGGCGGGCCGTCCTTCCTAAAGCATGTTCTTCGAGGATAGGAGGGGGCCGCGCGTTGCCAAGGTTCATCGATTCCATAAGCGTCAAGGACGTCTCCGGGACGCCCGTCGGCATCGTCAGGTTCTCGGAGAGGATGGAGGTCCTCAGCAGCGCCGTCCTCAACGGCGGCTCGTCCGAGGCGGAGGCCGCCTTCGTCATGGAGGTCCCCAAGGACTTCCGCTGCGGGGAATACGCCAGGGTCGCGTCGGACGTCAGGGACGCCCTGGGGCTCCCGGCGGATTCCGTGGGCATGATGACCGCCGCGGAGGTGGACAGGGTGTTCAACGCCAAGTCCTGCGCCTACGGCGGGGCGGAGGTGACCGCCTTCGCCACCGCGGGCCTCGCCAATCACGTCGTCGCGGGGGAGCCCCTGGACGACTACGATGCGAAATCGGAGGCGTCCATGAGGAGGATGAGGGCGCTCCGCCCGGGGACCATAAACATAGGGGTGGTTTCGCCGGAGCCGCTGACCATGGAGGCGAAGGTCAACCTGATGATGCCGATCGTGGAGGCCAAGGCCCTCGCCATGCGCGACCTGGGGTTCCTGGAGACCGGGACGACGTCCGATTCCGTGGCCGTATTCTGCCCGAAGGAGGGCGCGAGGCTGCGTTGGGCGGGCACGGGCACCGATGTGGGCATAGCGGCCGCCAGGGCCGTGCGCGAGGCCGTCTCGTGGTCGCTGAGGGCCAGGGGCGAGCACCCGTTGCCGCCCGGCGACGGGGCCCAGTGCCTGATGGACATGGCCGCCATCCTGGCCCCGAGGGCCGACTCCCTGGCGGAGGACGGGTTCCCGGATTATCTGGAGATCGCCAAGGGGATGTTCGCCTCCGCCCTGGGATGCGGGGAGGCGCCCGACGGCCGCCTCGCCGATGCGGTGCTCCGCATGGCATCGGAGAAGAAGCGAGGCACCGGCCCCAGGCCGGGATGGAGGTCCGCTCGCAGGATGCCCGAGGCTCTCGGGGATCGGAATCCTCCGGGTCATCGGGCGCGTCGGATGGATCGCCAGCATCTGGGCCGCGCGGGCATGGGGATGGTGCAGAACATGATGGATCACGAAACGGTATGGGGATGTTGAACGAGGTCTCGTCCCTGGAGACCATCAGGGACACCCTCGGTGCGATCTCGGAGAGCTCGGGCATGTTCCCGGGGTCGGTGCCCTTCAGCTCGTCCAGGGCCCTCCTCACGAAGTCCCTGTCGCCGGCGAACGCCCTGATCGTGTTCTCGTAGAGGTACCTCGCCGGCCCCCCGCAGCCGTCGCAGATGCCCGCGAAGACGTTCAGGGGGCTGCCGCAGGCGCGGCACCGCCTGGTGCGGTACTCCCTCTCGACGGCGACGGTCTGGATGCTCTTGTTGGATGCCAGGCCGAAGTCTTCCGGAAGGGGACGAGGCCGTCCGAACCATCGCAGCGGCCTGTTGGGCCTGTACCTCACCGACCTCCCCTGTCCGATCCTGACGACGACCCCGTCCCTGATGAGGCCGTTGAGCATCGATACGGCTCCGGATTTGCTGAGGCCGAGCTCCCTCCCCATCTCCTCGCGGGTGAATTCCCTCCTGCCCTCCAGGAACGCCATCACGTCCACGTCGCCGTTCAGGTTCTTAGCGGGCAGGGTTATCGTGAAGGAAGAGCCCCCAGTCTCGATGGCGGGCTGCACCGCCTGCCCGTCATAGGAGCCGAAGATGCGGGGGATGCCGGTCCCGTACGCCTCTATCAGCCTGAGCCTGTAGAATATCGCGGCCAGATTCCTGTTCCTCAGAGACGACACGCCTCTCTTCAGCTCCTCCAGGGTGTACGGCCTCCTCAGCCCCCCGGGGGAGGTGATGTCGATCCTCGTTGGATACACGGACACCCGTATCGAATCGTCCAGGCTGTAATCGCGATGTATGAAGGCATTAGCGACGGCCTCCCTGATGGACACCTCCGAGAACTGCCTCCTATCCTCCCTGTACGTACCCCTGATGACGGAAGATGTCCTGTTGATTCTGGAGATGAACGAGAGCGCCTCGTCCATCTGCTTCAGCACGCAGCCGGTGAATTCCCTTTTGCATTCGGTCGACCCGTCTTCCAGCATGATTGATGATGGGTTTTCGACTACATTGGATAATCGATTATAATCGATTGGAATCGATTAACGATTGGAATCGATTCATCACCCGGGATGATACCGGGATGCATACCGGATATGCGGCGGATCGATCCCCGGAAGAGTTCAGGATTCGGGCTGGAGGTCGCGGGGAACCCGAGGAGGAGAGCGATTCCCTAACCATCTCGGCTGCGGCCATCGCCTTGATACGCTGGAAGGGCAGGCGATCCCCGGACCCGGGATCGCGGATGCTCCGTGCAGGGGATGGAGAAGGAAGTTCCAGGAACGGGGCGGATCCTATGATTGATGCGCGGCCGCCCGTCGGGGCTTGAGGCATCCGACGGGTACGATCAGGACCCCGTCGTCCCTCTCGTATCCCTCTTCAGTCCCCGTGATCACGATCTTGAGATCGGGAGGCCTTATCTTAGGACCGTCCCCCCGGTTCCTCTCCTCTATCAGCGATTCGATCCTGTTCAGGTTCCTCGCCCCGTCCGATATCCCCTTCTGGCCCAATTTGACCTCGATGACGGCGTACCTGCCATCCTTCAGATGAAGCACGGCATCCGCCTCCAGGTCGTAGCGGTCATGGTAATAGGAGAGGGAGCCGCCCGCGGCGGATGAGTAGACCTGCAGGTCCCTCATGACCAGGGATTCGAACAGGAACCCGAGCGTGTTGAAATCCCGGTCGAAGTATTCCGGGGAGAGGCCCAGGGATGCCACGGCCAGGGAGGGGTCGACGAGGTTCTTCTTCGTCTTCGAGCGGATCGCCGTCCTGGACCTTATGGCCGGATTCCAGGCATCTATGTCGCATATCATGTGCAGACGCTCCAGAGCATCCACGTATTCGTAGAAGGTCGGCTCGCTCATGCCGCCTTCGGCGGACACGTCCGCGTAGATACTGGCACGGTCGGCCAGCTGGCATATGTTGCGCGAATAGGACCTGAGGATCCTGCGCGTCCACTCGGGATTCCTGGAAACGCCGTCGATATTGGATATGTCGACACGGCAGGTCTGCTGGACCAGGTCCTCGGCTACGAGGAGCTTGGATCCCCTCGTGGGGTTGTTGATCGCCTTCGGCCAGCCGCCCCTGCATATGGCGAACACCAGACCGTCGAAATCCAGTTCGGATGCCCATCCGTCGCTGGGACGGACACCGTTGAATAGGTCCGAGAGGGACGCCTGCCCGTTGGATTCCCCGGACTCGTATAGGCTCATCGGCAGCATCCTCAGCGTGGATATCCTCATCGTGCCCGTGTGCGGAACGGGGGTCCTGCGGGATGATGAGCCGGTGAGGATGTATTGGCCGTTCAGCCCGGTATCGTCCACATCCTTCCTCACCGCCCCCCATATCTTGGGAGCGTCCTGCCATTCGTCGAACAGCACGGGCTTCTCGCCGCGGAGCAGCCTCGATGGCCGCTCATCAGCGATCTGCAGGTATCTGTCGCGGTTGTCCTCGTCCTGGAACTCGATGACCGTCCTGGCCTGCTGCTTGGCCGTGGTCGTCTTGCCGCATCCTTTGGGACCGACGATCTGCACCGCTCCGAACGCCTCCATGCGGAGGCTCAGCTGGCTGTCCACTACGCGGGGTCTGTACTTCACGGGTGCCATCTGATATGATTAAGTGTTTTGTGGTATTTTAATTAAGTGTTTTGTGGTATTTTAATTAAGTGATTTGCGGTATTATGCTTAAGTGATTTGCGGTATTCCGATCCACTGATCTGTGCCTATCGTCCGATGCCCATGTCCGGCCAGCCTCTTTCCGCTCAGAACGGAGGCTCTTCATCGCCGGTCCGACGGATCCGCACCCGGGCGGGAGGCCGGTCATCGCATGGGAGGTCCGCCTTCCTGGGAACCGGACGGTCGAACGCCGTCTCATCTCTGGATACCATCAGGGACACCCTCGGTGCGATCTCGGAGAGCTTCGGCATGTTCCCCGGGTCAGCGTTCCTCAGCTCGTCCAGGGCCCTCCTCACGAAGTCCCTGTCGCCGGCGAACGCCCTGATCGCGTTCTCGTAGATGTTGAATAGGGAGTAAATGGGACTGCAAATAGTGATTCGGCGAATGGCAATTGCTTTTGCATCATGGCTGCAGTCCGACGTGTACGTGTTGATATTCCCCTTCACGATAGGAGAATCATCTCGAGGTCATGGTGCGGAACCCAATAGTCCCAAATGTCAGTAAGATTCTTTTGATGACCTTAGGATGTATGCCATTTGGTTTAGGTCTTCGTCATCGTTCTTCTTTATCGCTCTGAATCCGTATTTTGAATAGTAACTGACAAGTCTATCGACACAGTCCACCCTTACAAGCCTGCATCCGACTATCTCATTGGCAATGGTTATGCGCTCGATGGCATCATTTATGAGTTTGGCGCCGAACCCTTTCGGTGCATATTTGGACCTGCTCAGTTGACCTATCAGGTAGGACTGTGCCACTCTGGATTCCGGATCTATATTCATCTTCTTGTTGAAATCCATCCTGTCATTGTCGGAGATCGGGACCTTCATGCATCTGAGACCTATGCTGAAATACCCCATTATCTTCCCGTTATTATCGATAGCAAGATATGTCCTGCACATGTTCTTCTTCTCCATCATGACAGCCTTCTCCTTAAGGAAAGACTCCTGATCTGATCCGGCACAATCATGATATGTATCGAGAAGGTTCTGTAGATTTCCAGTATCATTCGATATTATCCTACGGAGTGCGATAATGGTATATTCCATGGTCACCACTTCAAAAGTCTGCGTATCTCCGCATCATCTTCGAGTGGTTTGTGAGCATCAGAGATGTCAATACCTGGCGCGCCGGAATCTGCTTCCTCGAACGCCGACCACAGCCTATCGGCTGCTTCTTCGGTGTCGATGACCATATCCTCGAAGAAACTCTTTGTCGCCATATATTTTCACCGTCATTTCATAACCTGATCTCGTTTATAAACTGTGTGCAAGAATCGGGGATGCCGTCTTCCTTATCGAAGCTCTGAAATTAGGTGATCAACGCCGGTGTTCTTTGATTCTGTACAGGGTGTGCATCTTTCCTGAGTTCTATAGTATACTGTAAAGTATACTGTTTTGGTATACTTTAGAAGTAGACTTTAAGTAGACTTTAAGTAGACTTTAAGTAGACTTTAGAACGAAACCCTTCCGGATTCGGATGCTTCCCGGAACGATCCTCCGATCTCGGATCATCGGAAAAAGCCGGTACAGCTATCATTCCGTGGGCATGGGCGCAAGGGCGAGATGAATGGGCGGATACACCTTCGCCGATTGCACAGGCTCAAGGACGTCTACATCTATGGAAAGGCCCCCAGCGCGGATGGGGCGGTCTTCCTGAACGTCGATGCCACGGTGCATTGCCACGCGGCAGATCTGGAATCCTGGGAGAACAGCGGTTTCGGGTTGACGGTCAATGGTGACCTGAAGGGCGAATCCTCTGACATTCTGATTATTGCAGATGTTTCGGTCGCCGTATTGTTTATCTTAGCGGTATTGGTCGCCGCCATCCTCAGAATGAAAAGATGATCCTCGCCCGATACGCTGAAGAGGGAAATCGCTTCGCTGAAGGCGTAGACGACACCTTGCGAATCGGTTCTTCAGAGCGGAATCCACGATGCGCGGCCTGTATGAGAACGTCTCTTCATCCATATTTGCGGATGAATCAGGGGATACAAATATAATCCGATACTTGTAGAAAAATCAATCCGATACTTGTAGAAACATCAATCCGATACTTGTAGCCTGAACTTGACAGTTGTATCCGACAATCATATATATCCAGAATTTATTGGATATATCCATAGAATTATGGATTGATATCATGGAGATAAGGAGAGACCGCTATCTCGACCGCCTGGACAGACTGAGATTCGCAGGCGGTGCGAAGATCATAACAGGACTCAGGCGTTCGGGGAAATCATACCTCCTGTTCAATCTGTTCTATGACCGTCTCATCAGTCAAGGCGTGCCGGACGATCATATCATCCGCATCGCCTTGGATTCCATCGAGAATAGGCGCCTCCGCGATTCCGAGGAGCTGTACAAGGATATAGCCTCCAGGATAATCGATGACGAGCCATACTACGTGATGATAGACGAGATACAGCTGGCCGATGGTTTCGTCGAAGTGGTGAACAGCCTGAAGCGCAGGAAGAACGTGGACCTTTACATCACAGGCAGCAACTCCCGGTTCCTGTCATCCGACATAGTCACTGAATTCAGGGGCCGCGGGACCGAGATAAACGTCCGTCCCCTCTCGTTCTCCGAATACCTTCCGGCATCCGGTATGGACGAGCGCTCCGCATGGCATTCGTATCTCACGTACGGAGGTCTTCCCGAGACCCTATCCATCGACGAGGGTGAGAGGATGAACTATCTCTCCGAATTGATAGACGTGGTCTACATGAAGGACATCGTTGAAAGGAGGAAGATAAAGCGCCCGGACGTACTGGATTCGGTGTTCAGCATACTGTCGTCAGCGATAGGCTCTCTCACCAACCCCAACCGTATCGACAACATCATGAACAGCAACGACATCGATGTGGACGGCGGCACCGTTTCGGAGTACATAGGGCATCTGAAGGACTCGTTCCTATTCGAGGAATCCAAGCGCTTCGACATCAAGGGCAACGCGTACATCGGCACCCCCTCCAAATATTACGCCGTCGACCTTGGCATCAGGAACGCCAAGCTAGGCTTCAGGCAGAACGAGTACACCCATCTGATGGAGAACGCCATCTACAACGAGCTCAAATTCAGGAACTGCTCGGTGGATGTCGGAGTGATAGGCATCAGAGAGTACATAGAAGGAAAGAGGGAGTACAGGCAGCTGGAGATAGATTTCGTGGCCAACAGGGGCGATCAGAGGTACTACATTCAATCAGCTTACAGGATGGATGCTCCCGATAAGAGCGAGCAGGAGATGAGGCCGTTCCTGAAAGTGAACGACGGCTTCAGGAAGATCATTCTGGTGGGGGATGATGTGCCGCCTCATACCAACGAGAAGGGCATCAGGATAATGAATGTCATGGACTTCATGAAGGATCCGGATTCCTTGGACAGATTCTGACCGGAATCCATTGGATATATCCAATGCATCATGATCCATCATGATCATGATAATCGTCGGCCTCTGTGGAGACGGGAGCATCATCGAATACGATACGCCATCCGTTCTACCATTGCCATTTGAATCATCCCGATAACGGGGCCTTTCGGCCAATCTATCGGACAAAGTGAAGAGGATCGCTGCGGGAATCAATAAGACAGGCGTAAAAGCGGAGGATTCCGCACACGTTGCATGCGCGATACAAGCCAAATGCGATTTCTTCATAACGACTGACGATCGTATCCTCAAATACAGCGACGATAGGATGAAGATAATGACGCCCATAGAATTCATATCGGAAGAAGAGTGAAGACCATGTATACGACTAGCGAGATCTATGCGTTGGGTATGGATTGTCTCATAGAGAAGCTCGGTGTAGAGCATGCAGAGCATTTCATCTCCGTGGTGAAACGCGAGAGCGGCGACTACACCAAGTGGAGAAGACAGGTCTTTGACGACATGACTCTTGACCAGGTCTTCGATGAGGCCGAGGCCTATGCCAGGAACCATCCGCATAAGGGATGAACCAACGAGGCCGCGAATACAGCCTCGATTTTAAGCTCATGTCTTTCGATTGCAAAGAATGAATCCCATCGTAGTGTTCTTACGGAGTGAAGGAACTGAATGGGACTTCTGATAATCTATCATGAAGTCCTTGTCACGGTAACCGTTCTCGATGGGAATCCATCTGCAACCATGGTATTTCTTCGTGTGATTGCGGATCCAATGTGCTTGGTTGCTACCGCCCTCGATCTTGAGAGCTCATCGATAGGCTACAGGGTGCCAGATAACGCTACGAAACTTTCCAGACTGTGAAGTTTTATCGCTTTGAATATATAAACAGATGAAAAACCGATGTCAAAGATATCCACCGACCTTTTGACGATAACGGTCCTCAGCGATAATGGTCGAGATCCCAGCAGGATACCTCTCCATATGCTGCCTTCTGTCTTCTGATGAACTTCTCATCGGGCTCGTCGAAGGGCCCGTCCATCACGAGATCGCGTTGTCCGGAATGTTCCAAGCATCGATATCGTGCATGGCATCATCGATGTTGCTCGATACTGTTCCATCGATCCGATCCAGACATCGAATTCGTACGTTTTCCATCTAACTAGGATATTGTTTTTGTACGTTTCCCATCAGTCTGTTCTATTGACCGCACCATTCGGTTAAGCGGATTCGGTCACGGATCAAGGATAATACGGATGATCAGAGTATCGTCAGAAGGACGCTATGCGACGCATCCGATGCGAAGGACATCGACGACGATCGCATCAATGACATCATACTAGGATTGCTTTTGAGGAGATTGTGATCCGTGGATATTCGGGTATGGAAGATGTGATCTGAGGTTTGGTATATTGATAATGGATAATCCGAATTTTTAGGAATAAAAAATCCGAAATTTATGTAACGGATTATCCGAAATTTTCGGAATATATTTAAGTCGTTAAATATCCAAAGTATTATGGACCGACCATCCGCCCGCTCCGAATGATTATAATCGGGAGTCAGCAGGCAGTCCGTCACGCGAGGCCTGTAATCTACGGACGCAATTTGATACGTTTAACCTCACTTATGCGAAAAATGATAACAAGGTCAAAGCAGAGGAAGACCTAGTCTGCTCAGGATCTCCCTCTGTTTCCTGGTGACCTCATTCAGGCGCCATTCGCC